>OOCM01000127.1_pt1 | contig 82611 bp, 82 predicted proteins | sample 1671111 | NCBI WGS metagenome assembly OOCM01 (sample SAMN06348123, study PRJEB24527) | human gut metagenome | biome: human gut; feature: ankylosing spondylitis patient; material: feces | host: Homo sapiens | place: China | collected 2015-10 | reverse complement strand
CGTGCTTACAGCGTATAGCTGCTTAGCACATTATTGAATTATTAACGAACTATTGATTATTGCTATAGATGATATTACGTGGTGCCATAATCTTGCTATTCCCCAGTTTTTTGGGGAATAGTTCTACACTTTTTCCCCAAATTCCACAGGGGTAATTTATGGCACACAAATTATAAGTCTCTGTATATCAAGCTTATCATCTTTTCTGTTATCTTTTGGCATGCAGGTTGCAACCATGAATAGTGGGTTCGATAATGAATCCCAAAACAGAGAAAATAACAATAAATAGTAACAATTTAAAATAGATAAGATTATGAAGAAGTTCGTTTTTGCAGCTATCGCAGCTATGGTAATGGTTTCAGTAAGCAACGTATTTGCATCAAGCAAAATGATGATAGATAATTCTGAAGTAGTTCCAGTTGATACAGTAGCACCTGAAACTCCAAAGGATTCAGCAGAGATCAGCACACCTGTTTTGCCTCAGGCCGGTGCAGAGGATTCTACAGAGCAGGCGACTACTGCAGAGTCTGTAGAAACAACCCAATCTGAGCAGCCAGCTGAGGTTCAGGAGACTCCACAGAAGAACGCCCAGCAGGAGTCAACAGAGATAGAACAGGCTGCTGTTTCAGAGTAACAAATATCTGATTTTCAATATAATTAAAACGCAGAGGTCTGCTGGCAGTAATGCCGGCAGATTTCTGCGTTTAATTTAATACATCTAATTATTCTTAAAAAAACTTGATAACCCATCTTATAATAAAGTAAATTATGTATTTTTGCATATTATAATTAAGATTAAAGCTATGACAAAGAATACAATGGCAAACAAACTTCCAAGGAAGTTGATTCAAAAGATGGAAATCGTGGGTGAGCAGATTAAGCTTGCCAGATTACGGCGCAACCTGAGCATGGCGCAAGTTGCAGAAAGGGCAACATGCTCGGAAGTTACACTTTGCAAGGTAGAAAAGGGATTACCAACGGTCTCCATCGGAATTTACCTTCGTGTACTCTATGCTCTTCAGCTGGATGATGACATCTTGCTCCTGGCAAAGGATGACAAACTCGGAAGGGCATTGCAGGATATGGGACTGAAGAATCGTCAACGAGCATCTAAAAAGGAATAGGAATGGAACGACTCTTTGTTTTCGCTGATTTTAACTGGCTCGGCAAAGGGGAGCTGGTAGGGGAGTTGTGCTATGAAAAATTGCGCGGCTCTGGCAGTTGTGCATTTAAGTTTGATGAGAATTGGCTTAAGGTTCATGCCGGAATTAAGCTTTCGGAAGACATCAACAATTACCCAGGCATGCAATATACCCAGCCAGGAAGTGATATTTTCGGATGTTTTTCTGATGCTTTGCCAGATAGGTGGGGACGTACCTTGCTCAAAAGAAGAGAACAGATACAGGCCGCTGAAGAAAAAAGAGCAGTCAGACCTCTTTCCTCATTCGATTACCTCATGGGCATCGATGACTCCTCCAGAATGGGTGGATTTAGGTTTAAGAAGGAAATGGAAGGTGATTATATCAATGTGTCTCCATCTCTCAAGATACCCCCATTAACAGAGATTAGAGAATTGGTTCATGCCAGTCAAGAAGTAGAGAGATCTGAAGAGAATGATGTTTTGCCTGAGAAAAAATGGATAGCGCAGCTCATCCAACCTGGTACTTCATTGGGTGGCGCAAGACCTAAAGCAGGCGTATTGGATGAAAAAGGTAATCTATGCATCGCGAAGTTTCCTTCTCGAAAAGATGACTATGACGCAGGACTTTGGGAGCACTTTTCTCACCTGCTAGCTCAAAAGGCTGGTATCCTGGTAGCTCAAACCAGGGTGTTGGGAGGATTGGGAAAATATCACACACTCCTGTCTAAACGCTTTGACCGAACTGCAGAAGCTAAGAGAATCCATTTTGCGTCATCCATGTCTCTGCTAGGATTAAAGGATGGTGATAATGCACTAGGTGGTTATGGTTATCTCGATATTGTTGATTTCATACTCCAAGGTTGCTGCGACGTAGAGAAAAATCTTCTGGAACTCTACCGAAGGGTTGTCTTCAACATCTGCATTGGAAATTCTGATGACCACTTCAGAAACCATGGCTTTCTGCTCACACCAAAGGGCTGGACTCTATCACCAGCCTATGATATGAATCCTACCCTTAATGAATATCAGAGTCTTCTGATAAATGAATCTTCAAACAAGGCAGACATCAATATTCTGCTTGATTCATCTGAAAGCTACATGATTAAGAGGGAGAAAGCTGAAATCATCATCCAAGAGGTTCAAGCAGCAGTTAGTCAATGGGAAAGTTTAGCTACTCTGCTTCAAATCCCAGCTAGAGAGATGGCTATGTTTAAAAAAAGGTTTAAGCTTAATCTATAATATAATGAAGTATCGAACCTATTTGCTTCATTATATTATGGGTTATCCTGCAGTCTCTATCATGTCGATGATGGTATAGATTGGCAAGATATCCAATGCAAGTTGGGTGTTAAAATGGTAAGAAAGGAGATTATTTATGTCACAAAAGAAGATATTCAGATGCCAGGATTGTGGGTACGAGACAGAAGTATATGAGGGACGTGGCTTCATGGGACAGCATATCGAAGCCATGTTTTGTCCTGGCTGCAGAAACATAGTACCTCTTGTGGTGGGTGGAGTAATTGGTGATGCTGCATCTAGTTTTAATTCTCTTGTAGGAAGGCTATGTCTAAGATGTGGTTCTGACAGGATTCACAGGTGGGATATGCATACTTGTCCAAAGTGCGGGAGCAAGATGCAACCCACTGGCGAAGAAGAGTTTTGGACATGAAAATTCTAGCCTTTATAGGAGAAAGAAATTCCTTTTCAAACTTGTTTTTCTATCCAGGTCATAAGTACCGCCACTGCATATTGCTGTTCTTCTTCTGTCAACTGTCTTCCGGTAGGTATATGATGCCATTTGAAGAAACAACCACGGCAGCAGCCGGTAGCATGCTGGGCAATGAATACAGGATGACCTCTCATCGGTGTCTGCTTGCCGTCATTGGGAATCACTGCTGGAGCAAGACGTTTGGCAACGAAATCCTCCGCATGCTTACGGATGGTAGCCAATCCCTTTTCTGCAATATATTCCTTATCCTTCTTCGAGAGATGGAAACGGCTGCGGAAAGCTGACCCGGAAAGTCTTTCAAACAGATCTGTCAAATCATACTCTTTGTCTGAAGAAGTATGGTTTTCTTTACTGTCTGAGGAGACAGAGTCTTTCTGATGATCCTCTATCTCCTCAGGAAACAAATTGAGTTCTACATATTTGGCTTGGTTTTCTTTTGAATCTTTTTTCATTTTTATGAGTCTCCTATATATATGAATCTCCTATATATTTAATGGATACTAGCTGGCTGCTGCGGTGGGCAGAATACCTGATTCTCTGCAGCTTGAGATTTCTGTTTCTTTTCTTCTTGTTCCATTTTTAATACTCTCTTATACAATTATTTAAAATCAAAGTCTTTCATTTACTTTGCGTTTTCATCAGTTTCTTCAACGCTTCTCTTCTGGGTATTCGGCAAGAATCCTGCTATGATGCCGAGCAATGGCAGGAAGGCACTCACCTGGAAGATAAACTCAATACTGGTCTTGTCGGCTAACCAGCCGAAGAACGCTGAACCAAGTCCTCCCAGTCCGAACATCAGGCCGAAGAAAATGCCTGCTATCAATCCCACTTTATCTGGCATCAGGTCGGTGGCATATACCACGATGGAAGAGAAAGCCGAGGCAATGATCAATCCTGACAGGAAGGTAAAGATGATGGTCCACGTGAAGTTGACGAAAGGCATGGCGATGGCGAAAGGTGCTGCTCCCAGAATGGAGAACCAGATGACATACTTTCTGCCAAACTTGTCACCTAGCATTCCTCCTGCCACCGTACCTATAGCAAAGGCGGCAAGGAATACGAAGAGGCACAGCTGCGAGGTCTGTACCGATACGCCGAACTTATCCATCAGGAAGAAGGTGAAGTAACTCGTAATGCATGCCGTATAGAAATACTTGGAGAACACGAGCATGATGAGGATAAACAGAGCCCAATACTTCACCCTTTTAGAGATATGGGTATTAAGAAGGGGCTGTTTCTGGGGATGGTTCACCACGTAAGTCAGTCGTGCCTTATACCAGACTCCCAATCTTACCATGATGATGGCGGCAAGCAAGGCTGCAAGGGCAAACCAGGAAATGGCATGCTGTCCGAAAGGCAGGATGATGATGGCTGCCAGCAGTGGTCCTACTGCCGAACCGCCATTGCCACCCACCTGGAAGATGGATTGTGCCAGACTCTTCTTACCTCCCGATGCCATCTGTGCCACTCTCGAAGCCGTGGGATGAAACACAGACGAACCCAGACCTATGACACTTACAGCCAGAAGAATCAGAAAATAATTCTCGGCGAAAGCCAGCAGGAGCAGGCCCACCAATGTGAAACACATGCCGATGGAGAGGGCATAGGGACGGGGATGCTTATCGGCATAGAGTCCTGTGAAAGGTTGCAGGATAGAAGATGTCATCTGGAAAACCAGCGTGATGATGCCTATCTGTGCAAACGAGAAGTCGAACTTATCCTTCACAATCGGATAGATGGAAGGGATAATCGACTGAATCATATCGTTCAGGAAATGGGAAATGCTACAGATAATGAGCATGGAATACACCGTACCCTCTACCATCGTAGGATTTCCCTTGATTTTACTGCCTATTGACTTGATGTTCATTTCTTTTATTTTTTGTCTTTTTTATTTTCTTATTTGAAAATCAACATTATGTTGTTTTTGTTCTGCTTCAATCTCTAATAACCTTCTCTTTGCATCCAATCCTCCGGCAAAACCTGTAAGGAGATGATTGCTTCCGATAACACGATGGCAGGGAATGAAAATGCTGATGCCATTAGCTCCGATGGCACCTGCCACGGCTCTTGTGCCATTGGGGTTACCCATACTTATGGCTATTTCCTTATAGCTCCTTGTTTCTCCGTAGGGGATGTTGAGCAATGCACCCCATACTTTTTTCTGAAAATCGGTTCCTATAGGGTGCAACGGAATATCGAATGTCCTGCGGCTGCCGGTGAAATATTCATTCAGCTGCTTCTTGGACAGTTCCAGGATAGGGGATGTTTCTATCTTGAACACTGCCTTCATATACCGCGAAAGCCGAAGCTTATTACGCTCTGAACATGGCATTTCATTCCAATCACAAAGGCACAATTCATCGTCCACCGATGCCAGGATGATTTCTCCACAAGGCGAACTGTAATATTGGATACTTACTTGCTGCATTATATCAGACACGATTGAACAGATTCTTATTTTTCATACAGTTCTATCGGCAAACCATCTGGGTCACTGAAGAATACAAATCGCTTGCCTGTATATTCATCTGTACGGATGGGTTCATGAGCGATACCTTTATTGTCAAGTTCATCTATAGCCACCGAAAGCTCATCCACCTCAAAAGCAAGATGACGCAGTCCAGCTGCTTCCGGATAAGAAGGACGTGCTGGTGGGTTAGGGAAAGAGAACAGTTCTATGACATACGTGTCACCAAGAAAGCAGTCTGCCTTCCAGGAGTCGCGTCCTTCACGATAGTTTTCACTTACAATCTTCATTCCGAGCACATCTGTATAGAAATGCTTGGATTTCTCATAGTCGGAGCAAATCACGGCTACATGATGGATTTTGTTAAGTTTCATAGGATATTGTTTTATTGTTAATCAATGATTTATCAACTACAAATGCTTTATTTACCTCTCTGATATTTTGCTGAAAATTACTTCTCAGAATTTCTTCGTTCTCAGATGGCAATAAGGCTCACCATCTGTTTTTTCATAATAATGCTGGTGGTAGGCCTCGCCAATGTAGAATGTCTCCTCTGGCAGGAGCAAGGTATTGACCTCGTCACCCTTATTACGGAGAAGTTCCGTCACATGTTCGGCTGTCTGCTTCTGAGATTCATTACGATAGAAGATACAGCTGCGGTATTGTGGCCTCAAATCAGGACCAACACCATCGGTCTGTGCCGGGTCGTGAATCTCGAAGAAGAGTTTACATAAGCTCTCATATGAAACCTGTTGGGGATTGAACTCCACGATGACGGCCTCTACGTGGTGCGTCTTGTGGCCTCGTACATCGGCATAGGAAGGAAAAGCCTCTTTGTCGCCGGTATATCCTGCCAGGGTATTGAGTACACCGGGCTGTTTCTGAAACTGATGTTGCGCGCCCCAGAAACATCCGCAGGCAAAGATGCCAACCTCTATACTGCAGTCTTCAGGCGCATGATAGATGTCAACCTGAGAGCATTTTTCGATGGCTGCCTTTATCATTTCCAGTGCCTTGCCATGTTTCTTCTGAAGGTCTGGGTAGGCCTTACCTCTCTGAAAGTTATGTTGGAGGTCATTGTACTTTACTTGAAGTGCAATGGGATTTTGAGAATCGATAATGCTCTGCACATAATCGAAATAATCAGTTCCCGGCTGATGTGTAAGGATGCGAAGGGCATTCACTACACCTGTGGGAATACCTTCATGAAGCAAATCCTCAAAGGAGTAGGAGGTATCTTCTACCACATCATGCAGAAAGCCTGTCATCTTTTCCTCGTCTGCATGGCCCATCAAGCCCACTGTGAGTGGATGAAGAATAACAGGATAGCCATCGCGATCAAGTTGACCGGCATGGGCTGACGTTGCTATACGGAGTGCTATATCAATTGGATTCATTGTTAATTATGTCATTCTATGTTTATAATCTTGTCGTATCTCTTGCCTTGCTAGTCCTGGAATGATTACCACCCTTCATGGAACGAATCATATATCTATTGATTCGCCCTCATGTGCTATCTTCCAAAACGGAATTTGCACAGCATCGGTAAACTCTTTCATACGCCAGGCGCTTTTGGAACCACTTGCCACAAAATGCATTGGGACAAACAGACCTGTCTGGAATTGCTCTATGAACTGTCTTGCACCACGGGTATAGCCATTACCTATACGGCCATCTACAGGAAACAGCACAACATCAAAACTATCAGTCATTTTTTTGATGTCCTTGAGTTCACCCAAATATTGCTTCTCGTCTTTTTGAGGGTCTATCTCGCCAAACTCAAAGCTCCTGATGGTTCCACCATTATAGTCGGAAGTCAAGAACTTGGCGTACCAATTATTCAGATCGCCTGCATGAAAGATGCGCTTGCCTGCAACTTCTACTATCCAAGACACACCGCTATCATTACTACCGGCTGCAACTATCTTTATATTTTTGTCGCACCATGATTTTCCCTTTACCATCAAGACGTCAGCTTCGTTCTTTTGGCATCTGTTATGTTTGAAGATATCCTTGGAGAGTATATAGGTAAAAGAGGTATGAGGGTAGCACTGGCGCCATGAAAAGATTTCCCGAGAGAAGTGATCTTCATGGAAATGACTTACAAGTACATACACAGGCTTACCCTTGGACAGAATCACCGGCATACAATCGGCGGGATCCATCCAATAATCGAAGACCAATACGCAGGATTGGGTCTCCACTGCAAAACCACTATGAAAGATATATGTCAATTTCATGATTCTCATTCTGATTTACGATTGAATCTTTGAATTCTTTCTTGGACGATTTGAAATAGGTATGTTTCAACTTACCGTCCAAAACCGATAGCTTTTCTCATATCCTACTATATTTAAATGGTTTGACGAATCTCATATTTAACCTCCATGCCAAGGATATCCATGATTTTTTCAACCGTCGATAGGGAAGGGTTGCCTTTACCGCTCTCTATTTTCTTGATGGTAGAAATGGCTATCTCAGACATGTCAGCGAGGTCTTGCTGGGTTATCCCCAAGGCCTTACGCTGCAATTTCATTACTTCTTGAATTTTCATACCAAGTAGTGTATTATATTGTACTTTTCCTGCAAAGTTAACAAAAGAATCTAGATTACGCAAGAAAAGGTGTAATATATTATTCTTTTTATAAAAAATTATAAGTTTCTGAGATTTTTCTTGGTTTTTTGCCTTTGAATATTGTTTTTTTTCTTAACTTTGCATGCACAATTCATTATAGAAATCATGACTATAGAAGAAGCTATCAAACAAAGACATAGTGTACGAAAGTACATACACAAACCTCTTTCAACTGAGGTAGTTAGAGCACTTGAAGAAAAAATCTTGGAGTGCAACAAAGAGGGTGGCCTTCACATACAACTGGTTACCCAAGAAACCAAGGCATTCTCCGGCATTATGTCATATGGAAAATTCCATGGCGTGGAGAACTATCTTGTAATGGCTGGGCAAAAAGCTGACAATCTTGATGAGCGTATTGGCTATTATGGCGAACAGCTTGTGCTGCTTGCCCAAGCTCTAGGACTCAATACCTGCTGGGCAGGATTAAGCTATCGCAAGGTGAATGGAGCCTACAAGATTGAAAAAGGGGAGAAGTTGACATGCATGATTGCCTTGGGATACGGAGAGTCACAAGGGGTTAGTCACAAAATCAAGACCATGGAACAGGTGAGCAATGCAACCAGCAACTCTCCTTCATGGTTCCGAAAGGGCGTGGAAGCAGCTCTTCTTGCTCCCACTGCCATCAATCAGCAGAAGTTCTCATTCTTCCTGCAAGACCAGAAAGGTACAAAAGTTGGTTGTAAACCCAAAGTTATTGCCAAGAGAGGCTTCTCAATGGTAGGATATACCAAGATGGACCTCGGCATTGCCAAGCTTCACTTTGAAATAGGAGCAGGAAAGGAAAACTTTAAGTGGGTGGTAAAGAAAGGATGAGAGACTTCACGGAAATATGGCAACTTCAAGATACCATCATTACAGCAGTCAACGCATGCGGTTATGGTGTCTGGGATTTGCACGCTACCAGTTGGGGATTTCATCTGGAGTTAACAGAGCATTTGGATGATGCAGAAATCTGCAATATCTGCAGTCAACTTCCGCTTTCTGGAGATTATGAAGGAGAAGGCATAAATGGTTCTATTCTAAGTTTGTACAACTACTGATTATTGATGTTCAAAAAATAAAAGATAGATTATTATGCAGATATTATAGGCAAATGCAAAAATCATGTTTGATAAGGCAGACAGGAAGCCTATCTCCGTGCCACTCTTCCAATCAGTTGCCAATGTCTTGGCCGAAGAAATGGCAAGGATGAATGTAGAGGAATTGGCTAGGCAACTGGATTGCAGCAGCAAGATTTTTTCATCCTCTTTCGGGAACTTGCTTTCACCCCCACTTTTATTATAAGGTGTCTTATGGTAAATAGAATGTCTGCAGTACTCCCTATTGAGAAGAATCACTATATCCTAATTTCCGCAACACTATAATTTAATATTTTTTATAAGCACCTGAGCAACAAAAAGTTGATCAGGATTTTGCCATGTTAGAAATTTCACTTATCTTAGTGTTGCAAAATTAAAACAATCTTCGTGGTGGCAAGGAACGCATCTTCGATGATATGAACAATGGCTTTGGCTGGAATCGATTGCCAAAATCGTTCATGGCACAGAATACTGTATTCCTGCTTATGACAGCTCTCATCAGAAACTTCTACAAAGCTATTATGCAGAGATTGAAAACCCATGAATTTGGATTGCGTGCCACCAGCAGAATCAAGACCTTTGTTTTCAAGTTCATCTCTGTTCCTGCGAAATGGATTAAGACATCACGTAGGCATGTATTGAACATTTACTCAGACAACAATGCTTATGCCTTATTCCCATTGAAAAGAGTGGTATACAGGTTCATGCGCATCCAGTTCACCAATACACTTCCTACATCGAAGACGATATTCGTGTATCTACTCATTGCTATCTGATTCTTTAAACATTCACATAGAAAAATTCAGGCTGCTTAGGTTCCGAATACGCTTTCTCGAATTTCCAGCTGACAGCCTTATACAGCAGGCCACCGAAAAGTCGGGCTTGCTCAGGACAGACCACGACACAGCGTCCGCAAGAGATGCATTTCTTTTCGTTGGTCTTGTAGGGTTCCCCCATAGTGATGGCTCCGACAGGGCACATTTTCACACAGGCATGGCAGGATGTACATTTTCCCTTACTTCCTTCTGGATGCAGAGGAATAGGCTTGGTATCACGATAAGGGCGATTTCCCTTTACCATCAGTCGGCTGACTGCTGACATCTTTGGTATCTGGAGTAGAAGTTCCCTACTCTTTGAAACAAAATCATGGAGTTTCTCCATATCATCCGCATTAGGTCTTCCTTCTGCTATCTTGGGAAATATAGAATGCTGGGCTATGACGGCTGCTGCTGAGAGCAACTTGAAGCCGTGGGATTCCATCAGATCCTTCAGTTCTATGAGCGTATCATCATATGCTCTGTTTCCATAGACTGATACGATGATGGCTGGGGTATTGTTTCCAAGAAAACGTCTCAAAGAGCGAACTGCCATTTCCGGGACTCTACCAGCATAGGAAGGTACGCCCACAATCAGCAGATCGCCATCACTTCCCAGCGAGACATCATCCTTCAGCACGTCTGAGGTAATGTCATACTCAATGACAGGCTTCTGAAACTGGGATGCTATCTCACGAACGATACGTTTGGTGGAGAAAGTGGCACTAAAATAGGCCAAATGGATATTCTTCATGTTCATAATGTCTTTGGTTTCTTTTTGTTGGGTGCAAAGTTACTATTTTTAGGCGAAACCAGCGAGTGATTTCTAGAATTTTGTTATCTTTGCAGAAGATTTGCTGCACTCGGCAATTTGAAAACAAGTTTTCATTGCGCTCATTTGCATTATCTTTGCAGAAGATTTGCTGCACTCGGCATCATATTGACGAGGATTTTTGAAATAACAAAGGAACATAAAATGATAGATACAAGACTGAAAGTTTTCAGAAGTGTGGCTACACTCCTGAGTTTCACTAAGGCTGCCAACGAACTGTTCATCAGTCAGCCTGCCATCAGCAAGCACATACAAGAGCTTGAAAAGGAATATGGGGTGCAACTGTTCGACAGAATCGGCAATCGCATCCAGCTCACCCGTGCCGGACAACTTATGCTTGACCATGCCTGCAAGATTATCGATGCCTATCAGAATCTCGATTTCGACATGAAGAAGCTCACAGAGAAATCAGGTGGCGAACTGCGCATCGGAGCCAGTACCACCATCTCACAATATGTTCTCCCCGAACTAATTGCTGAATTCAGGAAACTATACCCCGACATTCGTATTACCCTGCTCAGCGGAAATTCTCATGAGATAGAGGATGCGCTTGCTGCAGGAAGGATAGATCTGGGTATGGTGGAAGGCATCAAGCGGCAGCCCACCTTTAAATATACTCCTTTCATGAAAGATGAGCTGGTGGCGTTCGTACATTGTTCCAATCCCCTAGCCCAGCAAGATGAGATTTCTTTGAATCTTCTCAGGCAGACACCGATTGTACTGCGTGAATTAGGTTCCGGAACCTTGGATGTCATCCAAAAAGCCCTGCAGGAAAACGGCATTGCTCTTTCTGATCTGAACATTGAGATGAATCTGGGAACCACAGAGGGCATCAAGCATTTCGTGGAACATTCCTTAAGCATGGGTATCATCAGCATAAGAGCCATCTACAGGAGTATCTATGAACAAGTATTCAAGGTTCTGGAAATTGAGAATCTGAAGATGGAACGAGAATTTCTATTTGTTGAGAAGAGGGGCGAGGCCGCTAAACTCCAGCAGACATTCAAGAGATTTATAACTAAAGATTATAACGTATAGTTATTATGTATATACAACATCTCATGATTTTTCGTACCTTTGCACCCGCTTTTCAAAAGCGAATAACCGACAAAAAAAGAAAAATATGAGATTATCAGAACAAAGGAGCAGTATGCTGCATGGCGTATTGCTCATCGCGCTCTTCGCATGCGCTGCTTTCTACATCGGTGGCATGGACTGTGTGAAAGCTCTTTCGTTTAGCCCCATGGTGGTGGGCATCATCATTGGTATGCTCTATGCCAATAGTTTACGTAACAACCTGCCTGACACCTGGGTACCGGGCATCAAGTTTTGCAGCAAGCGAATCCTCCGCACAGGCATCATCCTTTATGGTTTCAAGCTCACCTTCCAGGATGTGATGGCTGTGGGCTTCTCTGCCATCGTAATGGATGCCATCATCGTATGCGGCACCATCGGTTTGGGAATCCTGGTGGGAAGACTCCTGAAAATTGACCGCAGCATCGCACTGCTCACCGCTTGCGGAAGTGCCATCTGTGGAGCTGCTGCAGTATTGGGTATAGATGGGGCCATTCGTCCGAAGCCTTACAAGACGGCAGTAGCCGTAGCCACCGTAGTCATCTTTGGAACATTATCCATGTTCCTCTACCCTATTCTCTACAGGGCTGGCATCTTTGACCTATCACCAGATATGATGGGACTCTTTACGGGTTCCACCGTTCATGAAGTAGCCCATGTGGTAGGTGCAGCCAATGCCATGGGAGCCGAGGTGAGCAACAATGCCATCATTGTGAAGATGATAAGGGTGATGATGCTGGTACCGGTATTACTGGTGATTGCATGGACCGTTGCAAGGGATGTTGCCAAAAGAGATAATCTGGAAAATGCTGATACCAACAAGCCTAAAATCAGCATTCCATGGTTTGCCATTCTCTTCCTGGTAGTGATCGGATTCAATTCTCTTGATTTGCTTCCGGAAAGCATAGTAGATTGGATTAACCAACTGGACACCTTCCTCCTGACCATGTCCATGGCAGCATTGGGAGCCGAAACAAGCTTTGACAAATTCAAGAAAGCTGGCATTAAGCCTTTCCTCTTGGCTGCCATTCTTTATTGCTGGCTCATTGGAGGTGGATATTGTCTGGTGAAGTTTGCCATTCCTTACTTACAATAATAGTATCACATATATGATACCGTCAAAACTGAATATCCATGTGAAATATTGAACGATTCACATGGATATTTTTATTCGTTAACGTCTTTACTTTCTTCTTCTCCAAGGAATTTCAACCGTAGGCTCGTAAGCTTTCAAGCCTTCATCACCTGTAAAGCTTTCAACTTCATATCCTAAATCTGTATAATATTTTACCACCTCAACAATAGAAGCATCGCCTAAAGCTTGCCCTCCTATAACAGTGATCTTCCACTTCTCTGCCAACTTTTTTAAGTTTTCAGGATTCCACAAACTGCTTTGTTCAGTAAATGCAGCCCATGGTGATTTCTCATCAGCCGAATCGATCATGATTTGAGCAAATTCCTCACCTAATGACATTCTGTCTCCTGAAGAATGAGCTATATGATTTTCTGTCTCAATGATCGTTGCCAGTGGCAGGATAAAGGTTGTTCCTTTCTTCTTTTCTTCCTCTATTTTCTCAGAGACCTTCTCGTATGTAACCAAGGCATTGCTTGGACCACAAGTTTCCTTTCCTGATACTTTGAGCCAAACGTAAAGTACACTCGTATCAATCACCAATACCTTTCTCATTATATTTTATCGTTAACCATCATTCTACCAATTGTTCCTGAAGCCATCAATTTGGTTAGATTCTCTTTTTCTTCCAAGAGATTGGCATGACTATCACCATTCTCATCACGGGTAACATAGCTGACAAACGGAATCATCTTGTTGCCTAACTCATCTAACAAAACTGGATTATGCGTCGTACAGAGCACATCAACCTGGCGCTGTCGTGACAAGTCCTTCAACATATCAACCAACTCCTTAGCACGAGAAGGATGCAAGCCATTATCCACCTCTTCGATAAGCAATAAACTATGAGGTGCAACCGCCAAAAAGCTACGACAATGCACATAAAACGCCAGCTACATTACTACCATCAGACTTCAACTCTTTTGAAATCTTGCAGTAATCACGCATCTTAGCAGGAACAGGATCAAAAATGATGATGCTACAATACTTGCCCAAATTGCGGTGAGTTAATAGACCGTGACCTGAATGTAGCAAAAAATATACTTGATGAAGGTTTAAGAAATATATCGGCAGGAACTGTCGATTACACCGATGGAAAGGGCGTAAGACTTGCTTGCAAGCATTCCTTGATGAAGTCGGAATCCTACAAGTCTTTAGCTTGTGGGTAGTTCAATTAATGTTAGCGGATAATAGTATCCGTTTTCAGCCTGTAAAAGTACAAAAATAAGATACTACGTCACAAATTACTCAATAATTTGCCACAAAAGTACAAATTTTCAGTGCATCCTATCTGCACAGTACTAAAAAAGCCACCAGTTTTACTGATGGCTCACCGATTTAAGAAATAAACTAATCAATTTACTATCCGTTGTATTCCAAACATTATGATTGTTCTAAATACTACAACTCCATCCTGTACCATATAAATGCCTGTTATGAACCAGGTACTGATGAAGCTATCAGAACTTCCTTGCCAGTTTCTCTGCCTCTACCGGCTTATTGGTAGTAATGAAATCAACATTCATTTCAATGAGCTTCTTGATGATAACATCATCATCAGAAGTCCATCCATTTACCTTCAATCCCAATTCATGAGCTTCTTTAATCCACTCAGGATGCTTGAAAAGTATCTTATAACTATAATCAATACCTTGATAACCAAGTTTCTTCACTTCAGCTGGTGTATAATTGCCATTAACATAATAAATAACAGCATTAGAATCCAACTGACGAACCAATGCACAAGCTACAGAACTGAAAGAGATATACTCCACCTGTTTGGTCAAGCCCATACGATTCACCATCTCCACCGTTTTGCGAGTAAGACGATCTTCGTCGCACTGTAAAGGTTGTCTTTTGATTTCAAGAATCAGTTTTATTGCAGGATGATTCTTCAACTCATTTAAATATTGCTCTAAGGTTGATACTTCTTCTCCATTTTTTAGAAGTTGTATTTTCAAATCAGCATACTTTGAATCAGCAATGATCAAATCATTGATTTTCGGGTCATGGTTGACAATGATAACACTGTCAGCAGTGATATGCACATCACATTCAGAACCGTAAACCTTGGCATCTGCAGCCTTACGCAAAGAAGCTATCGAGTTTTGGGCCGAACCTTTCGTATCCCAATACCCACGATGTGCTATTATCTGAGTCTTAACTTTTGGATTTGAAATCAGAACAGTTTGCTCATATTTCTCTCCAAAACGATTGGTGAATACCACCGTAATACTCTTGGCATCAGAAGAAGGCAAGGCTCTAAATAGATGCCCGGTAGCAGTAAGACCTTCCTTATGTCCTTTGCTCGCAGCATAGGCTTCATCTACATCAACAAATTTCTCCATCTCACCCATGGCTTGTCCGTCCTGCAGCCATTCAACCTTGCAGCTTGGATCCCAATCCCAAACATTTACCACTACATATTGAGGCTGACTCAACATATTACCTTTACCATAAACACGCATCTGATAATCAATGCTATGACCTGTGGATTTATAATGCCATTTCAGCTGATTCCCATCCACATCCATCACCAGATAACCATTAGGCGCTCCACAGCGATTAACCTGACTCTTCCACCAGGCACCACAGGCGGCACCAATATTGTGTTCCAAAAGTTGAGCATCCATGACATTGTTCTGGAAATAATGAGTATGACCAGTCAAGACATGTACCTGATAATCCTTTAGGGCATCGGCCAACTCCTCTGCATTGCGAACATTGCCCTCACCCTCTGTGCTATTCCAAACAGCCGCATGCATATTGAGGAAGACCAAAGAGCCCTTCGGTACAAAACTCAAATCATGCTTCAGCCAGTCTAAATCAGCATCCGTAATAGCCTCTATATACTTCTTGTGACCCACGTAATTTATATTCTTCAACGTAACTACGTGTACTTTACCTATGTTGTAGGAATAATTGACAGGTCCGAAAAAACGGTGATAATATTGCTCTCCATATACAGGTGTACCAAGTGTCATATTATGCAAATCCTGATAACGCTTGTCGAAATCATGATTGCCTATACATTGGAAGGTAGTCATTTTGATGCCATCAAATGAGGCGGCATATTCACTATACAGGTTCATACTGTCAAATACTAAATCTCCCAAGGTATTGGCCACTACCTCTCTCTCTCGGCTCAGGGTATCCACATAGCCCTTCAAATCGCGGATAGATTCCTGCTTCCAACGCTTCATGTCATGCTCATTCTTTACCTGAGGATCAGAGATGGCAATATAATAAAACTTATCAGATAACTTTTTCCTCTTCTCCAAAATGAAATCATGTCGGCTGTGATCTTTTACAAGTTCATCCACGCGAACGTAAAAGCCTTTAGCAAGGCTCTTCTGGCAGGGAAGCACATAGGATGAAGGAGTGGATATACTGACGAACTTGCAGACATTGGTATCAGTAGGCAATGTCCATTCTCCAAGAGAATTGGTTTGCACAAAACTTCGGCCATTGTTTACAACCACCCCGGCAATCCCCTTACCCTTGATGTCTTTTACCTTACCGGAAAAAACAAAAGAAGAAGCTTGTTGGGCAGCCATACCCAATGGCATGGCCCCAATAGACGCTAACAACAGAATTTTACTCAGATTTTTATTCATCACGCTAAAAACTAAACATTTATCAATTTAATATGGTCAAAGAAAGCCAAAGCCTCTTCTGCAGTATTGGCATCACCGGCAGCCTCCTCCAAGGCTGCAGTATCACTCTCCAGGCAGATGATGTTGGCACAATCCAGTACATGACTCATGATTCGAATTGCCTCCTCTTTGGTCATATGCTGCGACTTATAGCTCTTCTTTACATATTTGTTAACACGCTCCACGGCCTTGAAGACAGCCGGCTTTCTAAATTCTGTTCCTGAAGAACTCAACCCCACCTCTACCTCATAGGTGTGGGTATAGTTACAGAGGAAAGTATTCCATTTCTTGGTAATCTCACCACCTAAGAAATGCTCTTCATCAAAAGCTGGCTTGACATTGGAAATCTCCCCACCATATACTTCGAGCGTAAACTCTTTCTTGTCCTGTGCAGCCATGTGGGCAACAGTACCCATCAGAAGCGCTGCAATCAAAAATAGTCTTACTTTCATTTTTTCAATCTTTTCATTAAACATCTAATCAATTATAATTCTGGTCTCTTCTGCCAGATCAGTCGGGTATTGAAATCATCACCACCCATCGATTTCACTGCCTCCAAATAATGTTCACGATTCATACGTTGCAAGATAGCTGGGTATTTGAAACGATATGGCATATGCAATGAAGCATCTACACCTGGACCTTTCGGTACATCAGGATAACCGGTACGATTATACTCAAACCATTGCTGGAAATCAATAAAGAAGAGTGCATAGAACTTCTGTTCCATGATGCGGCGAAGCGTTCCATCATACGCTGCCTTCCCGTTATCAAAATACCCGTCAGGAACCTCAACTCCCCATTGCGTAATAGCTGCAGCAACAGCTTTTTCATAGAGCAGCCTGGCATCATCAGAGATAAGACCGCGTTGTGCCAACTCTGCCTTGATGAAGAGTACCTCTGCATAGGTGAGACACTGTATATCCTGTGGCGCTGTGGCCAGATTTGCCGCATTTGGAGAAGAAGCAGTAAATGTAGGCTCCACATCATAACCACTAGGCAAACCGATAAAGGAAGTAACCTCTTGACCGGTTTGAGGATCCTTATTGGTAGCCTGAGTTGCAAACACTTCCAGACGAGGATCCTTCCAATCCTGAAGACGATCGATGAAAAATGCAGAAAGTGACTTGTAGGCAGAAAGGTCTGATGGACGTGTCATTGGAGCTTCATCAGGAGCAATTCCTGAGATATGTACCTTAGCATTGTCATCATTCGATTCAAAAACCGGATAAGTAGTAGGATCTGCCAACATCTTCTTCAACTCTGCCTTGGCCAAATCACCCAATTCCTTGGAATCTATGACACGCACCAAAGCGCGCAAACGCAAGGAGTTGGTAAACTTCTTCCATTTCAGGATGCCCTGCAAGTCAGAACCGCTGCTGCAATACATCTTGTCACCATTGGTATTGAACTGCAAACCTTTTTTGAGATTATATATGCTGTTCGCCACATCCAAGCTGTCGATGATAAACCTGTAGACATCAGTCTGAGACTCAAACTTTGGATAGTAGAGCTGTTCCTCACCACGGCATGATTCCTGTACAGGAATATCACCGAAGGCATCTGTCGTGTTCTCAAATATCCAGCATCTGAGGGTCAATGCAATTGCCTGATAGTTCGGATCTCCCACTTTCACGGCTTCGTCATAGATGGCCTTGGCATTGGTATTCCATTTGTAATAATTGGTCCAGACGCCATCACCTGCCGTATCACTGATGTTGAACCAGCCCACACCGCTGGTGGAGTTTGTTGTTACAAGGCACTGCATCAACTGGAAGGTCCAGCTATTGTATCGGGTCCAGGTGTAAGTGCCCATACCATAAATGAGAGGATCCAAAAAACTTCCAGCATTAGCAGTATTCATACGGGTTGGATCCACATTGGTATCGTCCATTGATTCGCATGCCGAGGTCATCAGCATGAAAGGAACGGTCATCAGCGTCATTATATTTCTAAAAATCTTTTTCATCGATTCTTTCTTTTTTTGTTCATTACATCTTATTCTTAACTAGAAATCAACTTTGAGATTAACACCCCAGGAACGACTGGTAGGAAGAGTACCCACCTCTACACCTGGTACAAATGTATTACCATCAAGTGAGGTTGTCTCCGGGTCATACATTGGATAACTGGTAATGCAAAGCAGATTGCGCCCATATATACCCACTGAAGCATTGTTGATGAAAGTATTCTTCAACCAAGATTTTGGCAACTGATAATCCAGACGAACCTCGCGAAGCTTGAGATAAGTGGTACTGAAAGTATTGGTTTCCACATTACCAATGCGATAATACTCCTTATAATATGACTCCAGGGTGACAAGTTTCTGATTCGGACTATAAGTACCATCTCCGTTATCAACCACACCCGGTGCTATGCAATACACACCAGCTACAGGAGTAATCTTCTGCTTTTCAAAGAGCTTCAGAACATCAGGGTCCGCAATATCCAGGTAGAGACTGGTTCCAGGCTTTCTACCATTCAAGGTCTCTGCCAGGTGACCCTGTTCGCACATCTTGTGATGTGACTGAGAATAGGTCATACCTCCAACCTTTCCATCCCATTGCATGGAGAATGACCAGTTCTTGAATCGCAAAGAGGTATTGAACGCACCCTCCCAGTCTGGTAAGGCACATGCCACATATTCAATCTCAGAAGGACGAGCAGGCAAACCGGCAGAAGTGATAATCACCTCACCCTTAGCATTACGCTTGAGTTTGTAGCCCCAGATATCTCCCGTGGTTCCACCTTTAGTGCCGATGATACTTACATTGCCACTCACATAAGAACCGAGAATCTGACGCTCATCAGCAAATTCAGAAAGTGATTCTATCTTGTTCTTATTGGTTGACCAGGTAGCGGTCATATCCCACTGCCAATCTCTATTCCTGATAGGAGTACCACGGAGTACGATCTCCACACCTCTGTTGCTGACACATCCCGAATTGATGGTACCCTTGGTGTATCCAGTAGTAGGATCAAAGGGAGCATTGAGAATCTGATTCTTGGTACGATTATAATAATAGGTCACATCCAATCCCAAACGGCTGCCAAATGCTTTGAAATCTAATCCTCCTTCCCAGTTGGTAGACATCTCGGGCTTGAAGTCGGCATTATAAAGTGTACCTGGCTTAACCAAAGAACCCGAGAAATCACTAGTTGTATAGTAAGGTGATGTCTTGTAAGGCTGAGTATCATTACCCACCTGTGCCCAAGAAGCGCGCACTTTCAGCAGATTCACCCACTTTGGCATTTTCATCATGCTATTCAACACACCACTCAGACTCACAGAAGGATAGAAGAAAGAACGATTCTTGCGCGGCAAGGTAGATGACCAGTCATTGCGCCCTGTTATATCCAGGAACAACATCTCCTGATAAGCCAGATTAGCCATGAAATAAAGCGAGTTCACACGCTTCTTGCGAATAGTGGTACCAACCAATGGATTTGAAACTCCATTGGCCAAACTATATACACCAGGCGTATTCAACCCGGTAACAGAAGCTGACAACAAATCATAATACGACTGCATCATGTTACCACCCGCTGAAGCATTCACGTTGAGTCCATTCTCGAAACTGTTATGGTAAGATAAAAGTACATCAGAGTTAACCTCATAGTCAAAGATGTTCTGCTTCTTGAAGAAACCGGTAGGGAAAGCCTTGTCATCCCATGGTCTGTGCTGCTCCTGCTGCTGAGCCGTAGCCTGTAAACCAGAACGCAACTGCAAATCAAGGAAACGATTGATGGTAAAATTGGCAGAAATATTACCATTGAAACTATGCTTCTTTGCAGGGTTGGTTGCCTCGTAAAGCAAAACATACGGATTAGGCAGATAACTGGAGAATGGACGTATCTGCTTGATATTCTCCTTACCCTTGTACCACATTGGCTTAAACCAATCGAGGTTGAAGTTAGGATTCATGAATATCAGGAAATAGCTTAAGGAGTTAGAGTTATAGGTAAGCTGAGGAGTATTCTCCACATCTCTGTAAGTATAACTCATACGTGCATTGATCTTCACACGCTTGGAAATCTGCTGTGATCCGGCGAAAGCTGCAGTCAAGCGCTGATAGCCAGAGTTAGGCAAAATCCATTCACTCTTACTATGAGTCAAAGAGATACGCATATTGCCTGTACCGTTATTACCAGTCAAGGCCAGGGAGTTGGTCATCGTATGCCCCGTTTGGAACAATCCGGAGTGATTGTCTTTATAGGCTCTCCAAGGAGTGGCCACATCAGCACGACCTTCTTTCTCCGGGTCATATTGATAGAACATCTGTCCATCAAACTTCGCACCAAAAGCTGAGCTTGTACCACTGGTGCTAGCCAAACCATCATCACCTGCACCATAGGAGTAATAAGGTTGTCCAGCCCACTCTGTCCCCTTAGAACCGATGTTCTTGGCTACACCCTGTCCGAATTCATACTGATAATCAGGAAAGTGAGCAGCCTGTTCCCAGGAATTATTGAAATTATAACTGATACCTAATCCCTTCTTGGCTTTCTTACCAGACTTGGTGGTAACCATAATGACACCATTAGCAGCTCTTGAACCATAGAGAGCAGAGGCAGACGCTCCCTTCAATACCTGAATGCTCTCAATGTCATCCGGATTTAAATCAGAGAATCCATTACCAAAGTCAATCGAACCTTCGGAGTTGCCACCGGCACCATAAGAGCCACCAGGATTATTCATAGGGCTGGAAAGTGGCACACCATCCACAACGATAAGTGCGCCATTTCCGTCCATATTCATGGAAACGTTGCCACGAAGATTAATCTGGGTTGATGACAGGGGACCACCGGCTGAAATGACATTCAAACCTGCCACCTGTCCCTGCAAAGCTTGAGACCAGTTGGCAGGCATCGTTGCCGTAATTTCAGAACCAGATACGGTTTGGGTAGCATATCCGAGACTTTTTTCCTCACGCTTGATACCCAAAGCGGTAACCACTACATTATTCAGTTCTATAGGATCGTCGCTGAACTTCGACTTCTGTATTTTTTTACCATTTACAGAACTTTTCTTTTCAATAGTCTTGCTGCTATCCTGTGCAACTTGACCATACATGCTTCCTGCAGTACAGCATAATGTGAGCGCGAAGAAACAATGCTTCATACGTTGCTTTTTCATTTACTACCTTTTTATAGAGAATTCATAACTAACAATTTCTGGTGCAAAGGTAGGACTATGATATTACGTATTGAGGTCAATGAGGATACATTCTATTTACTTTCTTGTTATCAAAGAATTACAAACAAAGCTAACTTCCACATATACAACTGATTGCAAAAAAATGGAGCAAACTAAAGACAACAGTTTGCAAAACTCAGCCAAAGGAAGAATGCTTTGATGCCTTTACTCCATTACCTGTTGCTGTCTTCCTCTAACCTGTGATCCCGTTCATATACATCAAGAGCATACTCCTGCCTGAGCAGTTCACCCCGATGAAGCCCTTCAACCACCTCTGCCGTAAGTCCACAATCACTGAAATCAACAAGATAAGTACAAAGCAACTTGTTGATGATAGGAATGAGATCCTTTGCTCCTAAGCTGCAAGCTAAATCAATGGCCGCAGCCACCACGTAACCATCACAACAGTCAGCGGTTTCCAATCTGTCATCATAGAAGACGAGCATGTCCTTCACCCACGCTGTCGCCTGTTCCTTCAAGGCAGGATTCTTTTCAACATAAAACCCCACATATTCATAAACGTTCATGCGGCAGTAATGGTCAAGCTTTGGCGTTTTCAGGAATTTCGTGAATTCAGAGAAAGGATCCGGATTCAACTTGTAGAGGGTTGGGGCAAAGAGATAATTGGTCGCCAGCCAGCTCAACTGATCTAAGAAATAGGGTGTCCAGTTCTGTGTTCCAGTTTTTAGTATCAAAAACAATGTAATAACCATCTAAATCATTGATAATCATTCGCTAAATAAACTATAATCTTGTGCGAATCTACATCAGACTTTTTGACAGTTAAATTTGTCTTATATTTTGTGCTTAATTTACAGATTTACAGTGTGCTAAGTTGCTAAAACATAATCAAAAACGAGAACATGGAACTGGACACCCTAGTTATTGAATAAGTTCCTTTTGAATTTCAGTTTTTCGAATCACCCCGTGAGGGTGTGTCATAAGTCTATGGCTCACCCTTTTTTCTTATCATCTGACAGGAATCCCTATCTTGTTACACACATATCAATGCGAGAAAAATGATATATATAAATTATTGCCACAAAAACAACATATCCGATAGCAAAATGTCATTTTTAAGGCTAAAAACAAGTGGTTGACCCATATCAAGAAAAACATATTGCAATGATATTTCTCGGCAAAAGATGCCGTTATTCGATAAAAAAGTGTTAACTTTGCACTCGCATTTAAGGAATAACAAATAATAAATTTTAAAAAGGTTAATAATTATGATGACTATTTTTACAATGGCTTTCGCCGCAGTTATGTTTTCAGGTATGGTTCTTTGCATGGGCATGTTCTTGAAACACGTAGTAGACTCAATTCCAGAAATGGCTAACATGAGCCATTCTGTTAGCTTGAGCAAGTAAGAATAGAACACTACAATATACATATATGAATCACTTTAGAAATAGAGAGAGATTTATATAACGATGGAGGGTGTGTCATAAGTCTGAATAATAGTTGGCGCATAACAGTTGACCACCGCATGCACAACAGCTGTTGTGCATGCGCATATCAGCTGTTATGCAAGCGCACAACAGCTGTTGTGCGGCCGAAGATACTGACTGTCTCAACAACATATCCTATCTCTTCCAACAACATATCCTATCTCTTCCAACAACATATCCTATCTCTTCCAACAACATATCCTATCTCTTCCAACAACAAGAAGAGGGTGAACCATAAACTTATGACACACCCTCTTAGCCTTCTTAAGCGTAAGCTTGAAGAATACGGTCTAGCTCGTCGAGTTCTTCCTCCTTTGTTGCCCAGCTTGTCACGAATCGGCAGATGATTTCATGTTCGCTCTTTCTTTCCCATATCTCGAATGCTACTTTTGGGGAAAGGGCTTCGTAGAGGGCAGGTGAGAGTACAACAAACTGCTGATTGGTTGGAGAATCGTAGGCAATGGCGATGCCATGCTTTTCGAAGATGCTGCGGATGCGGGTAGCCATAGCGATGGCATGGCGCGATATCTTGAAATAGAGCTCATCCGTAAACAGCGTGTCAAACTGGATGCCGAGCATTCTGCCCTTGGCAAGCAAGGCTCCATGACGCTTCACGTTGGTGAAGAAGTATTTCGGTGCCTTCATGCCCGAGAATACCACAGCTTCTCCCATCATGGCACCCACCTTGGTCCCGCCGATATAGAATACATCACAATGTTTTGCAAGGAATGGCAAGTCATAGTCGCATGCCGCTGAAACCAGACCGTATCCCAATCGTGCACCATCGATGAAGAGACGGAGGTCATATTTCTGGCAGGTTGCATACAGCGCAGCTAGTTCTTCTCTGGTGTAGACCATTCCGAACTCAGTCGGCATCGAGATATAAACCATGCCTGGCTGCACCATGTGAGGATGCGATTCGTCGGCTAGGAAGGTATCCATATAAGCTGACAGGGTGCCGGTTGTCAGCTTGCTGTTTTTTCCTGGCAGGGTAATGACCTTATGCCCGAAAGCTTCTACTGCTCCTGATTCATGTACCTCGATATGACCGGTTTCCACACAGATTACTCCTTCGCATCCCATGAGGACGGAATCAATGACCGTGGTGTTGGTCTGCGTACCGCCTATCAGGAAGAACACTTCTGCATTCTCATTGTCCACAGCCTTGCGGATTTTCTCTTTTGCAGATTCTGAGTATGGATCAAAACCATAACCAGATGTTTTATCACCGTTTGTCTTGCCAAGAGCTTCTAGAATCTCTGGCAGCATACCATTGTTGTAATCACTTTCAAATGAAATCATATTCTTAATATTACGTGTTTTAATTTGAACTAATTTCTTTATTCTTTTTCTATTTTTACTTCTGTCAGTTTACCCGTCTGTGAGTCGATGATATAACCATACAGATTGCAAAGGTAATGATATCACCCTTAGAAAATGGGAAGCATGCAAAGTTAAGAAAAAAAATGGTTAACAATGGCAAATAACCAAGAAAAATTCCATGAAATAATAATTTTTTATAAAAAGAATATTATATTGGACCTTTTCTTGCGTAAACAGGAAATTTTAGTTACCTTTGCACGAAAAGCACTACTAGGCATGAAAATTCAAGAAGTAATGAAATGATTTGTGTTCTTCAGCGACCAGATGTCATCGAAGAAACGGATGAAAACGCAAAGTAAATGAAAGACTAAAATGATAAGAGAATATTAACAAATGGAACAAGAAGAAAAGAAACAGAAATCTCAAGCTGCAGAGAATCAGGCATCCTGCTCGCCTCTGCAGCCAGTTGAACCACATCCTTTTATTTCTGTCATACCGCTGGCAGTACTTATCACCCTCATCGTCCTGGTTGTCAAAATCTTCCCTGATGATGCCCTGGCTGGTGCCTCTCAGGTGGCCCTCATGATAGCCACAGCCGTTTGTGTAGCACTCGGTATGGGCATCTATAGGATGAAATGGAATATCTTTGAAGAGATGATCAAAAAGACCGTGGGCGATGCCGGAGTATCTATCCTGATCCTGCTGCTCATCGGAATGATGTCAGCTACCTGGATGATCAGTGGCGTAGTACCTACATTAATATATTATGGTGTACAGATCATGTCGCCAACCTTTTTCCTTCCCTGCGCATGCATCATCTCCAGTATCATTTCTGTGATGACGGGAACCTCATGGACCACAATTGCCACCATCGGTATTGCTCTGATGGGAATCGGTGATGCCCTGGGAATACCAGCCCCCTACACCGCTGGAGCTATTATCTCCGGTGCCTATTTCGGGGATAAACTCTCGCCAATGAGCGATACCACCGTCCTTGCTTCGAGTATAGCCGGAGCGGATCTCTTCTCACATATTCGCTATATGCTCTATACTACCATACCAAGCATCCTGCTCTCGCTGGTACTCTATCTCATCATCGGACTCTGTTATGATTCCAAGCCAGTGGATATCAGCCAGTATCTCACCGGTCTGAGTCATGGTTTCAATATCTCCTTGTTTACGATGCTGGTTCCGGCTTTTACAGGATGGCTCATCTACCGCAAGACTCCATCCCTCATCACCCTTCTTCTTTCAGCCCTTTCAGCATGCATCTGTGCCCTCATTCTCCAGCCGGAAGTACTTGTAGGGATAGCAGGTGAAGACAGCATCTCTGCCAAAAGCCTCTTTGAAGGAATCATGACCACCTGCTATACCCATACCCAGGTAGATTGCGGTATGGCTAACATCAATGATCTCGTAGCTACCCGAGGTATGGCTGGCATGCTCAATACCATCTGGCTCATCCTCTGTGCCATGTGTTTCGGTTCATGTATGGTAGCCAGCGGCATGCTCCACGCCATTACCCACATGCTCCTGAAAAGCATCCACAGCACCGTATCACTTGTCTGCAGCACCGTGACATCAGGCGTCTTGCTCAATCTCGTTATGGGTGACCAGTTCCTGAGCATTATTATGAATGCATCTATCTATAAGGATGAATATGCCGAACGAGGCTATCGGCCGGAACTCTTGAGCCGAAGTACAGAGGATAGCGCTACCGTAACGAGCGTATTGGTTCCATGGACAGCCTGCGGTATGACGCAGAGTACGGTTCTTGGTATCCCGACACTTGTCTATCTCCCCTTCTGCTTCTTCAACATCATCAGTCCTTTGATGAGTTGTCTGGTTGCCATCCTTGGCTTCGTACCCAACCCACAACCCAGGGAAAACAAAGCATCTGCAGCGGAAGAGTCTGATATCCATTAATATGAATAGGAGATTCATAGATATAGGAGGCTAATTCAATACCCAACTTGCATTTGATATCTTGCCAATCTATACCATCATCGACATGATAGAGACTGTAGAATAACCCATAATATAATGAAAGAGAGTCCTTTAAAAAACCGGACTCTCTTTTAATACTGAGCTCCTTTAAACCAGTCCGTTTAAATCAATGGAATATTTGGTAGGCAGCTTCTGCTCCTTCTTGATAAACATCAGCATGTAAATAGGGAGATAAGTGATTTTTCCCACCTTCTTCACATTATCATTACACAGCACATAGGCTTTAGAAATCTGATAAGTTGTTGAGTTCACCACATTCGTAAGCGCTTTGTGACGCTCATAATCCTTGCCCGATTTAACCTCTATCGGCAACACCTCACCATTTTGCTCTATCACAAAATCCAGTTCACCCTGGCGCTTGTTGTTATAATAATACAACTGGAAACCGTGCGCCCAGAGCTCTTGTGCTACGGCATTCTCATATACCGAACCAAAGTTGATGGACGGTTCGTTATCCAAAATCTTCAGTTGAATGCCATCCGCATAAAGACTTGCCAAAAGACCAATATCTGCCATAAACAGCTTGAATAAGTTTCTGCTGCTCGACAAAATCAACGGCACAGTAGGCTCCTCAACATTATATACCGGCAAAGCTACACCGGCATCCTTCAACCACAAGAAACTGTTCTGATAACGTGCAAACTTGATGTTTTCATTCAGGTTCTTCAATATGAAACGCTTGTTCTTGGCATCAAGCTCAGCAGGGATCCTGTCAAAGATTTCCTGAATATACAATTTATGGTCAGGGTCATATTTCGCTATATCCTGCTTATAGAGACGTATGATAGCCTGCTGCTCTGCCATTACATCTTGCAGATTATTGGTAGCCAGATATTTATCAACAGCTGCAGGCATTCCACCTACTATAAGATAAAGGCGGAATACCTCCATCATCTTTTCATGGATGAATTCATCTACAGCAGTCCCTTCCGTAAAATGCTTCCTCAAAGCATCTATAATTCTATCGTTGATACCAACTGCTGTAGCAAACTCCTCCAAATCAAGAGGATACATATCTTTCATATCCATATATCCCACTGGTGCAGAACGGAGATTCTTGATCTCCACACCCAATAGGCTACCGCTTAAAACATAGCGATAGCTCCCCTCTTCCACCAGAAATTTGATGGCAGTTACGATTTCCGGGCATTCCTGCACTTCATCAAAGAACACAAGGGTACTGCCCTTGATCAAATCCTGGCTGGTCACAGTGGAGAGACGCAACAAGATGTCCTGACTATTCTTCGCCTTGCTGAAGACCTTTACCAAGCCTGGATTTTCGATGAAGTTGATTTCTATGAATCTTTCAAAATGTTCATGACCGAAACGACGGATAGAATATGTTTTTCCTATCTGTCTTGCTCCTGTCAACATCAAAGCTTTCTTATTCGTTTCGAAGAAATCAGCTAAATATCTGTCTATCTTACGTTTAATCATATCCTTGTCCCCTTTTCTATTATTAAACGGACGTATTTTGTCCGCTTTTCCATGGCAAATATACGATAATTTGTCCGTTTTTCCAAGGTATTTACGCATCTTTTTGTCCGTTTTTCCAAATTTTAACAGTTCCCCTTGTAAACTATAAACTGCTATTCCCTACCTCAGCAAGCTATAATAAGGCGGTCCCATCCCGCAAAATATGGCGAGGGCTTTGATGCCCCGCCAACCTTAGAGCGTAGCGGTTCCGAGCGACGAGGAGGAGCGGTTTCCTCCCTCTTCCCTGAGGGTGAGAGGGTCGGGGTGAGAGGTGGAGCCTTCCTTAACGGTAAGGAAGGACGGGTAGGTTTTCGAAAAAAACTATTGCCCTTACGCATATTTGTGCAAATTACACTTATAATCATGTGCTTTATGATGTGTTTACGCAAACAGGTTGCATAAAACGTGCAAACGTTTGCACATAGAAATGTAACCTTTTTGAAACTTTTTCTTGCTTCATATTGGATTTCTTCTTAAATTTGCAGCCGAAAATAGATACCAAGTAACAAACGAAGGCTAAGTTTAATATAAACGAAACCAAATATAAAAGTAAAGATATGATGAAGCAAACATTCATAAAATCAGCTATGTTGCTGCTGCTGATCCTTTCAATGGCAACGACGCGAGCGCAGGAGGTCGCTCTGAAGACCAACTTACTGGGATGGGCTTCCACATCTGCCAACGCCGGCATCGAAATCGGCACGGGCAAGAAAACAACCTTCCAACTCTTCGGCACCCTGAACCCCTGGAAGTTCTCGGGCGACAAGAAGATGAGATTCTGGAATGTTATGCCAGAATACAGATGGTACACCTGCCAGAAGTTTGGAGGCCATTTCTTCGGAATCCATGCCCTAGGCGGTGAATACAACATTAAAAACATTGACATGCCCTTCGGCATCCTGCCGAAAACTCTGGAGGGCAGGCACTATGAAGGCTGGTATGTCGGTGGAGGCCTTACCTACGGCTATCAGTGGCTACTCAATAAGCACCTCAATTTCGAAGGGTCTATCGGTTTGGGATATGCCTACAGTCCTTACAAGCTTTACGGACGATGCGAAAAATGTCTCGACAAAGACCACCGCAACTATGTGGGCCCTACAAAAGCCGCACTATCTCTCATATACGTGTTCTAAGAATTTAACTTAACTGTGGTTTTAAACTGACAATATAAACACGTAATAACTAGACAGAATACAAAAAATTTTAGGGAAATCATAATATGGATAAGATGAAGCTTTATGCGGTCATTTCGCCCCTCTGCATGCTCTTCTCTCAGGGCATCATGCCTGCTCAGGCTCAACAGCTGGCAGGGGGTAAGGTTCAGGTAGAAAGCGTTTTAGCACGCAAGAACGGCAACCGGATGGACGTTGCCTTCCGTATGAATCTGAACGAATTGAAGATGAAATCAGAGCAGCAGATTGTTTTCACACCGGTAATGGTAGGAACGGATTCTATCGCTCTCAACCCTATCATCATCCAGGGTAGAAACCAGGCTGTAAGATACCGCCGACTTGCCGACAGCAAGAAGAATCCGCATGCACAGGTTCTTACCCGCAAGAACAAGACCAGTCAGCAGGTTTACTTCGCCCAGTCTGTTCCTTATCAGAAATGGATGAAGAAGTTCAAACTCTCGGTGAAAGAAGATCTTTGCGGATGTGGCAACCTGATAGAACAGGACAATACGCCGATTGCGGATATCGACCGTACACCGAAGATTACGAAGGATTTCTTCGTGCAGCCGAAGGCGGAAGCCAAGAAGGTGAGAGCCGAAAAGGGTGAAGCTTATCTCAGCTTTGTGGTTAACAAGAGTTATATTCTTGCCAACTTCCGTGAGAATGCTACTGAGCTGAAGAAGATTACTTCCACCATCGACCTGGTGAAGAATGACAAGAACGTTGAAATCACAGATATTGATATCCATGGTTTTGCTTCGCCTGATGGTTCGTATGCCAACAACAAGCGCCTTGCCAACGAGCGTGCAGCTGCCCTCCGCAAATATGTGAGCAGCCTCTACACCTTAAACAGCAAGCTCTTTACCTATCAGGCTACACCGGAAGACTGGGAAGGATTCAAGAAGAAGATCCAGGCTAGTCATCTGGCTGATAAGGAAGCAATTCTCGAGATAGCTAACTCCTCGCTGGCTCCCGACGATAAGGACCTGAAGATCAGAAAGCTCCATCCGGCAAGTTACCGCTACATTCTGGATCATATCTATCCTCGTCTCCGTCATAGCGACTATACGGTAACCTACACGGTTCGTCCGTTCAGCATCGAAGAGGCAAAGGAGATATTGAAGACCAAACCACAGCAGCTTTCTCTGCAGGAGATGTTCCTGGTGGCACAGACTTACGAGCCGGGTTCGCCAGAGTTTAACGAGGTATTCGACATTGCCGTCCGCCTCTTCCCAGATGATGAGACTGCGAATCTCAATGCCGCCTGCACCGATTTGCAGAAAGGTGATCTTACTTCTGCCGAAAAGCATCTTGCCAAGGCAGGCAACTCGAAAGAGGCAGAGCGTGTAAGAGATGTCTTCAAGCAGATAAAGGAATTGGAATAACAGAAAATTAGAGAATAACGATTATAAACAAGCTTAACTTTCAAAGATTATGAAGATTAAACATTTATTTGGCTTGGCTGTCATCGCAGCTATGACAGCAAGCTGTTCAAGCAATGAGGACCTGGGAACCGCAGGTCCAGGTACTGGTACTAATGAAACTGGTGTTGGTTATGCATCTTTCTCTATCAACTTGCCTACAACAAGCGGAACACGTGCAGATGACGACCTTACATTCGAGAATGGTGATGCCAATGAGTACAAGGTAAATGATGCAACCTTACTCATCTTTAAGAAGGGGGGGGAGGCAACTAAAGAAGGTGATTACACTTTCGTTGAGTGTGCAGAGTTGGGTTCAATGGCACCATGGAAAGATAAAAATGAGCCAGGTGTAACCACTCATGCTAAAATTACAGCCAAGCTGGACAAGGTGAATAGAACTGATAAATTCTTCGCATTGGTGCTCTTGAACAATGGTACTGTTGCTAATGCCAAGGTTACTTTGCCTACAGATGGTGAAAAGTTCTCTAAGTGGAACACAGAAAAAGTTACGAATAAATTTGCAACTCCCGAGAATGGCTTCTATATGGCAAATGCTCCTCTGTTCGAGAATAATAATGTTACTACTTTAGTTCCTATTGTGAGTGATAAGATTTACCCTACAGAGGAAGAGGCTGCCAAGAATCCAGCAACAGATATCTATGTAGAGCGTGGTCTTGCAAAGGTTACCTTAGGTACAGGTACAACAACAGAAAAGACGGTTACTAGTGACACATATCAGGGTGATAAGGTTACTATCTCTAAATGGGCTTTGGATGTTACCAACAAGAAGGCCTACCCTATCCACAATGTTGATGGATTGAACGAAGACTACACTGAAATTTGGAATAACAATGCCACTACTTCATCTTCAATCAACGGCGCTAACACTCAGCGTTTCGTAGATAACAATACAGCAACCCTTGCAAAGCGTGTATATTGGGGTATAGACCCTAACTACAACAACAATAGTTTATGCACCCTCGGAGAGGCTGGCAAGACTGCTCGTGAAAAAGAGTTCAACTATGTTACAGCAAATACAGACGTAAAAGCAGAGCCTACTACCTCATTGTACTGTCTTGAGAATACATTCAATCTTGACAATATGATGCAGGGGCAGACTACTCGCGTTATTTTCAAAGCTACATATAAGCCAGCAAGTTTACATGAAGGAGAAAAAACATTCTACAAGATTGGTAAGAACACTGCTATTTGGAGAGAAGCCGATCTTAAGCAAGAAATCGAAGCTGCAGTTGCTAGTGTTGTCTTAGGCGCAGCAGGAAAAACCACTGTCACTTTGAATGCTGAAGGAAATGATATCACTGCAGCAGGTACTCATTATATAGAAGCAGCTAATATCAGCGTAACTGGTGCAACCATTACACCTGAAAATATCACCGCCATTAATACCCAGTTGGGTCTCAACAGGGATAAAAAGGTTGGTATTAGCACATACGCAGATGGTGAGTCTTACTACGTTGCCCGTATCAAGCACTTCGGTGATGCCTTGACTAGGTGGGATTCTAGTATGTCTTACGGCACTGATAATCTGTCATTCTTGGGTCGTTATGGTGTGCTCCGCAACAACTGGTATGAGTTGACTGTAAATAGCGTTAGCGGTCCTGGTTATCCTAGCGTTCCTGAGGTTAAGCCTGAAACTCCAGATGATGAGAATGACAACTACATCAAGGTTAGCGTGAAGATCCTCAAGTGGGCTAAGCGTTCTCAGAAGGTCGATCTGTAATCCATTTCACATTATTATATATAGCTCAGCCGCTCTAGCGCTAAGGAGCGGCTGGCTATATCGGAAGAATAAGAATCAATTTATACACTTTACTTTTTCACAAAACAGATAAGCATCATGGCAAACAAGAAGTTTAACAGTTGGATCAAGAATATATGCATGGGATGGGGATTCATCATGGCGGGCAGTATGCTCAGCAGCTGCAACGACTTGATGCACGACGATCTGCCTCCTTGTGACATGGGTGTTGACTTGCAGTTCAAGTACGACTACAACGTGCAGCGTGCCGACATGTTCAAAGATCATGTGGGTGGACTCAGCGTATTCGTATACGACGAGCAGGGCAACTTCATTGCTCGCCATGATGCCTATAATGATGCGACATCACTGCCGCTCAAGGACCCTAACTATGCCATGCGAATCAATCTGGAACCGGGCAAATACCGATTCGCAACCTTCGCCTTCCAAAAGAAATACGAAGATGCACTCGCGCAGCCAGGTGCCAAATTCCAGATAGCTCTGCCAAAGCAGGGTGACAACATCACAGCCCTCCATGCACGACTCGACCGCGAACAGGGCAAGGTGAACAACCAGAGCCAACCGCTCGATACACTCTGGCAAGGACTCAGCAACGAACTGGTTGAAGTAAAAGACCTGCAGGTTACACGCCATACCATCGGTCTGGTTCGTGATACTAAGCAGCTCACCATCAGCCTGCATCAGACCGACGAGCCTGCCAACATCAATGCCGATGACTTCAGTTATCAGATAACCAATGCCAACGGCGATATCAGTTACGACAACACTCTCCTCCCCGACGAGGAGTTGACATATACCCCATACTACACCTGGACCACTGAGTTTAAAGATAAGGAAGGCAATGTAAAGGAGCGCACCGCTCATGCCGCCCTCATGTTCTCCCGACTCATCTGGCATCCGGCAGAAGAAAACGACAAGAACGCCATCCTCACCATCACGAACAAGACTACTGGCGAAGAGGTGGCACGCATCAATCTTACTGACTATCTGGCTCAAGGCCGTGGCGCCTTCGAAGCCCGTCATTATTCAGAGCAGGAATTCCTGGACCGTGAGTACGACTATAAGCTCGACTTCTTCCTCCAGGGCAACCAGTGGAAGTATATGCAGCTCAGCATTTCCATCCAGGATTGGAGCAAGCGCATCCAGCGTGTCGATTTCTAACCGTTTCAGGTGTCAGAGCCCCTTCCGGGCATTTAGCTCATAAGAGTATTTGACTTTAAAAATTAGAAACAATGAAAATACGAGATTTCATTTTAAGTTTAGTTAGTTGGTTTATATTGTTGGTTACAGTAAGTTGCTCTGACGAACTTGGAGGCGAGCGCGCCCCCATTTCGTCAGAAAGCAACTTACATGTACTCGTGCCAACCGTGCTCAGCAGCCGCGGCACCCGTACCGACGATGCTTCCGGCCTTCCTACCTATAATGCCACGGTAGATGAATGCCAGATCAACGACCTGACCCTCTATGCTTTCCCTACAGGAAATGAAGGCAAGCTCCTGGTAGAGACGCTCCCTGCCCCACTGGCTACGATGATGGCAGATGAGGGAATAGCAACCTATCAGTTGAATATTACTCCGGGAAAGTATCATATCTATGTGGTTGCCAATATGAACAAGGTGTTGAGCGGTCAAACTATCCAAACTGAAGATTCTCTCAAAAATATAGTACTCGATTACAGACCTACAAGTAGAACAGGTATGCCTGTATGCACCAATATCCCGATGATTTACGAACCAGAGAAGGATGCCGTAGGCAAACTCGCTGAAACCGAGATAAAAGCAGCGGGTGATAAATATACAGTGGTAGCAGCTAACCTGAAGTTTACATGCGTAAAGGTTAAGCTGAATCTTATCTTCGATCCAAGTAACGCAGAAGTTGCAACCAATTTCGGAGGCAAGCCCTTTAGCATCAACAGTATTTCAGCCGATAAACTCTCTCCTTTTACCCATCTTTACTGGGGCGGTAAATTTGAGACTCCAACTTGGACAAATAATGAAGATAAAGAAGCATACAAGAAGGGTATTCCAAGTACTCCGTATGAGGCATCATCTAGAGCTGACGTATACTATACCGATTGGACATACAACAGATCTGCGTCAACAACAAATAACAAAGATGATATCGTAGGAACTGGAACAGTGAAAGATACTCCAGATAATGCTGCTGGCAAATGGCTTTTCCAGCAGACCTATTATCTCCCAGAGCGATATATCTCATCAGAATCCGACCGCAGTTATCTTACCATCAATGGTAAGGTAGGAAATTCTGCAGTCAACAATTATCGTATCAATCTGGGTCATAAGAAGGATGAAACCAGCACCGTACCCGTATTCCCTCGCGGTACCTTCTATGAGATTACCGGTGCTATCAAGACCCTCGGTAATATGGAGCTGGATTGCAAGGTAAGTGTGAAGGACTGGGAACCTGTAAAGATAGATGCCGACTTCAACCATACCACTTTGTGGGTAAGTAAGACGAAGGCAGAAGTTACGTCAACGACAAACGATATTATTTTATATAATTCGAATGCTGCTGTTGTAGAATTTGGCTGCAAAAATACCATTTTTGTCAATGGAAAAGATGAACCCATCATCATTCAGAAAAAACGCGGCAAAGATGCCAATGGCAATGACAGCATAGAATTTCGTGTGAATCCGGCTATCCCAGTCAGTGCCTATTCTCTATCTGAGCAAAGTGGCACCGCTAAGTTTTGGCTCAAGGCAAATAACCTCTGGAAATATATAGATGTACATTATGATGTTACACCTTATCTGGATGTTACAAAAGAACTGGTCATCTATTATAATAATGATATATCTCAGAATAGCAGAAATATAGAATGGGATACTAATCTTGGGGGTATCAAGTTGGAAAAGACCGAACTTACAAAAGGTAAATCCACCATCAAAATGGATTTAAATTCATCGGATGCAGCCACAGGTGTCTTCACTGTAAGAGCAACAACAGATCCTGTAACGACCACCATTCATGAATTTAAGGTAATACCCCAAAATGAGACTACGGATGTCAAATATAAAACTGTTCGTGTAATTGTGCGTCCTCCTATCGATGACTATCGTATCTATTTCAGAGCTATCAATGACCGAAGTAAATATAAAGGAGATAACGGTTCCGATAATTTCCAGGGAATCTTACCTGAAGGAGATACAAACAACTGGAGCGATGGATGGAATGAGGATGCAAATGATAAAAGTGCCAAACCAGACAACCACCGCATCTATGTATATACCCAGATTGGTGAAACAGAAGATGCCGTTACAGGAAAAGGTTGGATTTTTACGAAAGGACCGGCCGATAAAAATGGATGGCCTGGAGAAGAAATGGTGGCCGACGATACTAACACCGGATGGTATTACAAAGACTTCACTCAAAATGCGCAGTCTGTATCAAATACAAATGGATCAGAAGGTAAAAGAACTATTACGCCAGGTGAGACATTGATTATGTTCAGTAATAATACATATCTAGATCAAGGATATAGTTTACACCGTTGTCCTCATCATCTAGAGCCGGGTATTCCTCTCTTCGATTATGAAGATCGTGAAGGATGGATCGTCTATGATCCTACATCCGACCCTATATGGCGTGTACATGATGATATGCCTGAAATTGAAGACATAGAGTACAAGGTATATACCCAGTTTGCGCTTTTTGGATGGTATAAGGTATATGGTATCGCATCAGAAAAAAAACAGTTCACCATTTGGGATACTAAAGCCAAAAAAAGCTGGAAATGCGAGAAGGTGGGAAAAGATTGGTATAAAACAACCATCAAGTTGAAAGCAGTAAAAGGGGAACACGAAAAAAACATCCTCCTGAAAAAGGAAGACAACGATAAATCTCCTACTATTACACTCTTCGATGGCAATAGCTACGAGAAGTATGGCGACACTGGTTATTACCAAGGAGACAAATGGCATCAAGGTACGCCTGATGGCGTAAATGAATAAATAATATTGAAAAAAAATGAAGAAGATAAAGCATTTAATGATATGGATGGGATTGCTCCTTTGCCTTGTTTCTTGCAAGGATGCAATGGAGACTATCGGACTCGGCGGGGATGAAATCCCTGCCGAGGGGGTAACCTTGAACATTGAGTTGCCCAACTTCTCCGAAAAGAAAATTAATACTAGAGCGGGCGCTGATGAAAGCATTAGTAAAGTTACTGCTGTGTTTTATGGCGAAAGCAATACTTACAAAGGTATGGCGAATGTCAACATTGGAAGCAAGAATGCAGACGGAACGTATCAGGCAACAATCAGTAATGTCCCATCTGGAACTAAAACGGTTCATCTGGTAACAAATATAAATGACCTCACAGAAGAAGAAGCAAAAGACCTGCAAGCTGCATATAGAAAAATTGATACAAACAACCCTATATGTTGGGGTAGCGTATCTTTAGAGACTCTCTTGAATGGTACACCAACTGTCGATTTGTTCAGACCATATGCCAAGGTTACCTTGAAAGTAGATACTACGGTGACTGATTTCCCTGAAAAAGATGCTGGTCTTATCATCAATCATGCAGCAGCAAAGAGTGCTATCGCACCTGCTGGTTATACAGAACCAACCGATGCCTTAGCAGAGACAACAGAGTTTAGTGGCACAGATTTCGGCGATGGAACAAGCCGTGAAGTAGTGGTAACAGAAACATCTGCAGGTGTAGCTAACGTTATCATCAGGGCTAAATACAAGGGTAAAGAAGGTTACAAAGTAGGTTACTATAAAGTGGGGCTTTACAAGGATGCAAAAACCAAGAAGGACCAGTATGCCCTCTTGAGAAACCATAACTATACCATCACCGTAACCAAGGTGAATGACTATGGTTTTGAAAAACTGGATGATGCTGTCAAATCTGACCCGGAAAACAGACTGGAAGTAAATGTTGTAGATGACAATCCTGCCATTACCAATATGATAGCTTGCAAAGATTATGAACTGGGTGTTAGCGATAATTTGTCCCTCAAGGCAACAGATACTGAAGCAAGAATCACTTTGGTCACTACGCTCAAATCTGGAACATATAATGTAAAGATCAAGGATAGTGATACCTGGATCAAAAGATATGACCAGGAGGGTGAAGGAATTACAACTCCTGAAAGTGGTAGACTGTCATCTTCTGGCAAAAAATATCTTTTGAAGTTTACGCTGGTTCCAAACCCTGATGAAACCCCAAGAACAGGAACGGTTACGATATCTTCTGGGGATCTCAAGCTTGATGTGAAGATAACCCAGGATGGTTTCGATTTCATGAGAGACCCTTCTCGACAAGTCAAAATGTTAAAAAATGGCAGTGAGATTCAACCGGACTATTTTGCCTGGTTGGATAAGGACGTTAAAGGAATCAAACCAGAGCAAATGCAAAACGTAAAAAGAAATGATGGACTTCATTTTACTGTAGGTAAGAATGCCTACAGTTATAAGATTCCTAAAAAGACAGGGGATAAACTGACAGTGGATAATCTGACTGGGGATGTTCTGACAGATAAAGATGGCCATTTCACTGTTAGCGCTGACGGAGATTACTGGAAAGTGACGTTGGCAGATAATCGCGATAATAATTATGATCTTTGGAAAGGCACCTTTACGATAAAAAACGCAGATGTCAACATCACCTACACTGTTTATCATACTGGTATCTTCCATGCGATAACAGATGATATGGCAAAAAAATATGAATTAGCAGAGGGGGGTGATGACGAGCTAAAGGTAAAAGGTATGTTCTATTATGGTGTAGTGAAGGTGCAGGGACAAACTCAAACCTACATCATGCTTGACCGTAATCTGGGTGCTACCGACAATAGTCCTTATGTACCAGACATCAATGAGTTCCAAAAAAACAAAGGTGCCATCGGTGGATACTTCAAGATTTCAGAGGATAAGAATGAATCAGATGTCAAGCAGGGGAATCTATCCTCTACTCTATCTCCTGAAGGCTTTGAAATACCAGATAAATCTGTCTTTGAGGACTTGGTTAATGCCGGTACACTTAAAACAGAAACGCGTAAAACAGCTCTTGGAGAATCGTATTATTGTACATTTATGAATACAACAAGCTCTGAGTTGAAAACCATCTATCTGCCATACGGAGGATATCTGGAAGGTGAAAGCCATAAATATCCAATGCACGTGGTCTTTTGGACCAAAACACTAGTCTCTGGAACACAAGGATTCAGTGTAAAAAGTCCGGAATATGGTTTCTGGTATAACTATTTCGATATATACAACTCGAAGAAGGGTATATCAAACGTACGTTTCGTGAGTGGTAGTAATGGAAATAACACCGGCCGCTACAAGGCGATGCCATTACGATTAATCAGTAAGACAGTATTATCGAATCCTACACTTTAATATAAACAAGAGAAATCCACAGCAGGCACTCAAGCCAGCTGTGGATTTCTTGTTTCTTAGCTTCACTCAAATCTGCATTAGTGTCCCGTTTAGTCTGGACGATTATTATATAAGTTATTAATATCCAATATTTTATGCTCTAGAAATTGGGTATTCGATTTGATTTTGTACCTTTGCACTCATATGGTATCCTAGCCTATTTAACCCGATGATTTCTAAACGGAACAGCAGTGATCTGGTTTAAAAAACAATATGATTTTGCCCCAGTTCTTTATGACCTGATGCAGTCAGAAAAGATTAGACAGCATCTTCATCATGATTAAAGTTCTCATATAATCACGGCAAAACCAAAAGCGCACGCATTCAAAAACGAAATGTGTTTTCCACTGACAAAAACGAAATGTGAATTAAAAAAGCACCCAAACAGCAAGTTTGAGTGCTTTTTTAATGATTTTAATCGAACAAAGACCAGTCTATTTCTTCCTTTTCCTTCCAAGCTGATTCAAGACAACCTTGTATGTGTGCTTGAACTCCAAGAGTGAAGGATGTCAACTCTTCAATATCTTTGAATGTGTATAGAAGAGGATTGTCATCAGAACCAAGTTTGACAGTCGGCATTGACTTCAAATCACCATCCTTGGCCAAGCCATAAGCCAAAGTGTAGTTTCGCTGATTTTCATCAGATAGCCACACCTGATGACCATTCCACTCATAGCCCTCCAATATCGCTTTCTGAGCGTTTGAATTGATCTGAGTGATAATAGTATCTTTCACCTCTTCCAAAGTTGGCTGATGATCAAATGTCTTGCGCCAGTTCCAGCCAACTTCATTGTCATCATCCTTGCCGAATCCATAGAACAAATCCCAACGGTTTCGACCAACCTTCATCAATCCGTCTTGACGAATTGGAGAACCATAAATCTTTTCCATCTTCTGTTGTTGTTTAAAAGTAAATAAACTGCCGTTCAAACCTTGTTTAAGTAAAGCGGTATTTTACCTTGTTTCCATCGAAGACCTCACTCTCAATCACTGTTGTGAATGGGAAACAATCCTCAATGTCACTTGCTTTGTCCAAGATTTGTTTCATTTCCTCAGATGCCGTGAAGAACTTTGCCCATTCTCCAGTCTTGGCATCCTTGAAGCTTACGATGTAACGACCTTCACCTTGTGAGGTCTTCACATCCTTCTCATAGTCGTGGATTTCGATTTCCTTGTTGACAATGGCACTCAGTCTGACAGCCTTGCCAGGGAATCTTTTCTTTCCATCCTCTGGAGTATATGTAATACCCAGTTCACTAAATTTCTTCATACGTCTATTTGTTAATTTGAAAAATAAATGTTTGCAATCTGCATGACAAGCCATTCCTTTGAAAGATCCAATGATTTCTTGCCTTCGTTTGCGACTCTTGACCTTGGCAAGATGCCTGGCTGTTTTCTGCTTGGTTCTTTTTCTTACTAAGGAATAATCCTCGTAATGAACAAATCCCAAATAATCAAGTCCAACATTGACAGGTCTCACTGCTTCACTTGGTTTGATATTCAGTCCAAGTTTATCAAGTTCTCTATGCAAAATGTCTCGCCACTTCCAAAGTTCTCGCTTGTCAGTTGACATCATTACTATGTCATCACAATATCTGTAATAATAGCGGATTCCTACGACTTCTTTCATATAATGGTCTATGGGTGACAAGTGGAGGTTTGCAAAGCATTGCGAACTTCTTAGTCCTTTTGAAAGCCCTTTGGGTAGCAAATGAACAAAGTTTGAAAAGATTTTTAAGACAACAGGATCACTTACGTATTTTTTCAAATCTTCATACATCAAATCTTGATTTATGGAGTCATAGAAATGATATATATCACATTGATAGTAATATAAATGCTCCTCACATTCATGTATGTCATTTTCAACAATATGGTGAAGATAGTGCATACCTCTTCCCTTAATGCTTGCAGCAGAAGTCTCAATCACCGTTGGATATACGTACTTTTCAAAGACACTCATAATTGCATGACAGCCAATTCTATCAACAACCGGAGGTGCTTGTACATCTCTTTCCTTTGGACCATCTTTCACATGAAGGTTTTTGAAACCTGTTATGCGGAAAGTACCATCCATAATGTGTTCACGGAGATATGTTTTGATTGTCTCTTCTTTCTTTCTTAGTCGCTCTTCTTGTTCTGGCTTCAGATCTTTCACCACATAGTCAAAACTTTCGTTGAGGTTTTCGATTGAGACAATCTCCGGGACCAAATTGTTCAATGTCTTAAAATCATTCATAAGCCTTCAGGACTCCTATTTATGTTTCGGCTTTCCACAATATTGTGCTGTTGCCGAGGCTCGGGGTTCTCGCATGTACGATGGGCAAGCACGTTGCCGATTGCATGGGTGCGATGAAGCTGTCTAAAGACAGGTAGTTCTTAATTCGAGACGAGTGCCGATGTTCGTATTCGAGTTCGATGAAGCGTTGTTCGCATTCGCATAAGCGAGACCGCCATTCGCATTCGCATTGTTGTTGGCACGATACAGGACACGACCGTTGAACCCCTCTACCTCCCCTTTGGGGACTGCAAAGGTACATAAAATTTTTCAAAAATCGACCGCCATGGGCGGTAAATTGAGGTGGAGCACCTTTTTTAGAAGGTCTCCACCTTACGCTTTGACGCTTTTCCGCCATCACGCTGCTTTCAGCTCTATCGCTCCCTTGAAGGCGAGACGAGTGCCGAAGTTCGCAAACGAGTACGATGAAGCGCTGCTCGCACTCGCATAAGCGAGACCGCCATACGCATTCGCATTGTAGCTGGCACGATACAGGACACGACCGCTGCTATGGCTATACCAATAGATGTCCGTGTAGTTCTGATTCCACTTGCTGTTGTCGCTTGTGAGCTTTGTTGGAACAAGATCAGCATGTCTTCCAAATCTTACACGTCCGATGCAATAGCCGTTGGCATTGATGCCTTGCACGGCTCTCTCTGTTTGAGTGAATGGGTCATAGATATGCCAGACACAATCCAGGGGATCACCCGATGTTGCAACCATCTTGCTTTTCTTGAAACTTGTGAAGCTCTTGATGTTCACACCTACGTTGTCCATCCACTCACAGTTGCAAGCCAAGAAGTTCTCTATGCCGAGCACCTTGTTTCCCATGCCATTGTTCCAAGGACTGTTTGCCTTTCCGATGGAGTTCCAATAGCCTGTCTTATAGTTGTTAGTCCATCCATTGCTGCTTGATGAGCCAACACCACGACCATAGCCACACACTGCCTGTGCATCACGGTTTCCAATGAGTGCATAGAAGAGGTTTGCCACATCCTTGCTGGTCTCGTAGTCTATCATCTGATAACCCTTACCTCTCAGCCATGCCAAGTTTTGGAAGTCCTTGTAGGTATAGTGCAAGGTAAGATCGGCTATGTCTGTAGGGTCTATGTTCTGCACGTTTCCCTCGCTGTCATACGTCCATCCTGTGTATGTGTTGCTGTTGTTGTCACCTAACTTTGCAGCGACACCAGTCACGCTTCTCAGGGTTCCGTTGAGCATGGCTGCCTCATAGATTCCGACAAGTTCTGGCTTGTGCTCCACCCAGTCAGGCTCGATAGCCTCCAACTCGGAACTGTCAACTGCAAGTGCTTCTCCATCCGCATTGACTACCTTCACGGCAAAGATGAAATACTTTGAGCCATCTGGAACCGATGTGAAGGTATAGTCGCCTTCCATGAAGTCTGTATCTGATGCCATGCCTGTCAAGTTGTATATGTCGATGACTGATCCATCTTCCTTGACGAACACACCACCGATACGGCTGCTTGTCACCCCAGGCCAACGTACCTGTCTCATGCCTTCCACATCCATCTTGTATGCGTTGTAGCTCGCATTGGTGCGAACGAACGTCGATGAGCTGTCTATTTTAAGGTTTCCAGAATCATCGTAGATGTTTGTGTCAATGGAGTCAGTACAAACGGAACAACCAGCCATGAGCATGATTTCCGTTAGCTTTACTTTCTTTGTGACACTTGCACTTGACATCGGCTTTGTCTGTAGGCTCGAATAGAACAAGTACTTTCTGTCATGCTTGTAGTCGTTGATGCCCTTGTACCAGTATCGCCCGATATACATGAAGGCATCATACTCACCCTTGTCGTATGTGTTTTCAAGCGAACGACCGTCGGCAAGCTTCGAGTAGTCGCTTTCATCCAAAGGAATGCAATTCATCTTGGAACTTCCCTGGTCGTAGATGCCTATGACTGGCTTCATGTCATTCCAAATTTGCAGGACATGTGCGGATGCCTTATATTCGTTGCTGTAGTCGTAGCCTGTTTTGTTGTCAAGGTTGGTGATGTTCTGAGGGTCGTTCACCGTGTCATCAAAGACAACTCCACTGTATTGGCTGTTATATACATTCAACTCAGGGAAGTAGGCTTGCAATGTTTCAAGCGTCTCCTTGGAGATGAAGTCTGTCATTATCCATCGGCCTGTCAAGCCTGAGCATTTTCCGCTCTCACCATAAGATGTGCCATTCACGTCAAGTCCAACGGCTCCACTGTCCTTCAATGTTTGGAGAATGCTTGATACTCCAGATACATTCACGTCCGTCAAACGGATGAACTGAATGTTAGCACCACCATTGATACAGTCGAGCAACAACTGGGTACTGCTGATCTTTGGGCTATTTGTCACAAGCACACTTCTCACACCATCAAGGCCATCAAAGGAGAGGCCTCCAGGATATTGAAGCCTTGGAAGGTTCTTGAAAGAGAGACTTGTCATCGTAGATGGTAGTTGCAGCGTCTCGATTGGCGAGGTCTCTGCGAGGTCTATTGATGAAAGAAGTGAGTTCTTGGCAAGGACTGTCTTCAATCGTGGGCAATAGGTAGCCGTAATTGACGTAATCTTTGTATTTCTTACGTCAATAGAGGTGAGGAACGGCTTGTTTCCAAGGTTCAGTTGAGTGATGGATCCACTTCCTTCCACGGTCTGGTAATATTCGCCACCAAGAATCAGTTCTTGCAACATTTCACAGTTGGAGATGTCCCAGCTCTCAGCCTTTGGGGTGCAACCAGACAGGTCAAGCAAGGCAAGGTTCTTCGCTCCAAACACATAGAGCATGGTTCCTGCACCAGTTGCCGTCATTCCACTTCTGAGCGTGTAGCTCTCACCTGCCTTCAAATAGCAACTGTCCACGCAAGCGTCGGCACGATCCACGCCTATTCCAAAGAATCCATCCTTGGCAGCTCTGATGTTGATGGTGATGTCGCTTCCGACGGCACGCATCTTGAATGGGTTTTGGTAAAGTTCGCCCACCTGGTAATATCCATCACGATAGGCAAAGCGTTTTCTGAATGTCTCAGGGAGATCGTCAAGACGTAGCCCATGAACCGCATAGTAATAGTTGGCTCCAGCGGTGGAGTTCTCTATGTACTTTCTTTCGCCATCGAACGATGAAATGACCTTTGCCCATTTGCTGAGTCGGTCTGTCAACCACAGTTTGGTGCAACCTTGCGCTGAGAATATCTTCATGCCGTCTGCCTCTGCGTTTCGCATGTCCTGTGCGATGTCATGCAAGGTGACTGCGCTTTCCCCATTTCCATCAAGCCAAAAGACTGCCGCCTTGTATGACTGTTGGAACATTACGCTGTTCCAGCCCTGGTAATAATGCTTAGGGTCATTTACGGCATCCAAGTCCCAAGGAACAGTGAGACCACAGTCGTTGTCATAGTTCCAGACACAATCGCCATCATACCAGTGGTTGAAGTAGGCTCTCTTGTTTCCATCCGTGTCCTTGTAGAAAGACACCATCATGTTCTTGCTTCGCTGATCGACTGCAAGGATATAATCGCTTGCGCATACATAACACAAGGTGCTGCGGACGTTGGCAAACTTGTGAAGCTCGTGCGACCACTTGGCAAGACGGTTCTCCTTTGTTCCGCTCACCGTTGCCCCATCAAGGGTGATGTCGCCATCTGCCTCTGTGAGGTCGTTGCTACATTGCTGTGTAAACAAGAGGAAATTATAAAGGTCGTATGGAACCTTCTTCCCAGACTCATAGAGGTCATTCAAGTCATCATCGTCAGGGTATCGGCATTCATAGTAGGAAAGCCAGACAGGCTTGCCTGTCGCCTCGTCAATCCTCATCATGTCATCCACGCTGTCCACGCCCTTCAACCAACAGAGATAATCATATTTCAGATACTCATAGCACGTCGTTGGATTGAGAACCCTTCCAGTGACAGTCCACTTTCTCGTGGCCTTGTCATAGGTCATGGAGCCAGTGGTGTCCATCCAGTTTCCACCGCTATATTTGGCGTACTTGTCATCAGAGGTGTGATAGACTGCCGTCCAGTCATATTCGGTCACTTTGTCCGCCTTGACCTCTGCAAGGCTCTTCGATGTTTCCGTTGGGTCTGCCACGGCCGTGGTCTCTACCATGGAGCCAGTTCCATCGTTCTCGATGAATATGTTGGAAGGACCGCAATACTCGGAAAGCATGTAGATGTTTCCTGCCACGAGCGAGGAAGTGTCCTTCATCACCTCATCCTTGAAGTCCGTGAGCTTTTGTCCCTTGGCTGCCACAAGTTCCTTGAAGTCGCCATAGTTCAGGCATTCTGCCGTATAGCCGTCAACCTTCTCGAAGCCAAAGAACGAAGGGTTGTTCTTGTCCACGTTGAAGTTGGCCTTCGCATGGAAGTAGGCGTATGACTCATTGGTGGCATCCACAGAGTTGATGTCCGTTCTGAAAAGGGCGCAAGGAACTGAGTCGATGGAGGTGTTCAAGGTCTCGCTTCCCTTGTATGCGTTCTGGGCTGGTGTCATGTAACCTTCACCAAGGGCACGTTGGAGCTTGTTCATCAGTTCCATCGTAGCTCCATTGTTTGCGCCACCAGAGTCGGAGTAGTCCACCTTGATTGTCGCCACGTTGAACCACATGCCGTCTTCCTTCACACGAATCTTGCCCTTGGCTGCCATCTTCTCGCATAGCTTGAATTTCTCCAAGTCTTCACCTGTGAAGTCTTCCTCTGTATGGAGCAAGATGACCTTGCAGCCCTTGAACTTGCCCTTCTTGTTCTTGACAGGACGGAGTGAAGAGGTCGTGCCTTGGTTTACGGTTGGAACCATCAGCACCTTGAAGTCTTGCCATGGACGGTCTGGGAACCTGACTATCCAGTCGAAGTAAGCCTTGGTTTTCTTGTCGCCATCAAGTTTGTCCAGATAGCCAGGATAGTTCTGCTCGATGTTGTCCGTGTCGGCATTTTTAAGGAGTGTGACACAACAAAGCCCTGCATTCATGCAGGCTTGCATGGTTGGGCGGTCCTTGGTCGTTCCCTCAGCTGTCTGCGATGCCATCACCAGGTTTTTCTCATACTCACTGAGCATTTCCTTGGTGTCCTTCAAGCCCACAAGGTAGTTGTTGAGTGCCTGGCGGAAATTGAAGTATGTAGCCCATGCCGTAATCTTATACAGGTAGATGTCTGCACTGGTACCGTCGAAGTCGATGGTGTGTTCGTTTGTGGTGAACTTCCCTGCGTCATAGTAACAAGCACCAGCTTCGTCACCATTTCGGAATATCTTGATGCTTCCTATACCAGAGTATGGGGCGATGGCAGAAGGCTCTATCACGATGTCGAAGCGTGTCACTGTGTCCTGGGCGTAATACACCACGGCTGTCTGTTGCGCTCCAAGGTCATCTGGGTTGGTTGCCGTTGCGCCATCACAGGTGAAGACCAGTTTCTCACCAGTGAGATAGAAGCCCACCTTGTTGTCGCCAAGGCAGTCTATCAATTTCACGTTTCTGTCTTCCACATTCTTGACCTTGACCGTGAAGCTGATGGCCATTCCATTCTGTTCAATGCTGTTGGATGCAAAAGGCTTGTAGTCGCACACCGCCTTCATGTTCTCAGCAATACGTAGGGACATGATGCCCTTGTCGTTGTCCGTTCCATAGGAGGAAGTACCAAAGGAATCCTTGACAAAGCCATTGGTGCTCCAGTTTGACCCTTCCACGTTGATGGAGGTCTCACCGTCCTTGATGTCCTTGTCTTCCTCGCTGTTCGAGCGTGAGTCCATGGTGATGTTGAACACTCGCTGTGTGCTCACTTCCTCCACATCGACCAGACTTCCGTCAATCACGAAGGATGCTGCCTGTGATACGGAATCCCCACATTCCACATATACGTCGATGGTCTTGGAGCCATCATGTACGCTTTCAAGCACCTGCTTGTTATACGTGTATGTCTGCGAGCGATACGCCACGCTGCTGTTCTGTACCGTTCCATCGTAAAGAATCACAGCCTTGGGGTTGTTGTCGTTGGCCACATATAGCGCATAGTCGATGGAGATTGACTCGTAGAGCTTGCGCTTGCCTTGGATTTCGTCCGTGTACCATCTTGTGGCTACAATGGGAGTGTTGTTTCCTTCCTCCACGACCATGACTGAGGTATGGAGGTAATTGCCAATGACACCGCTTCCCACATCCTCGCCATGGATTCTCAGTGGATAGGCTCCATGTGTCAGTGAAGTTCCCAGACAGTTGCGTGGGTCTATGTTGACGGAATGCGAATAAGTGTCCGTGATGATTGACGAGCCAAGTTCCTGCCATTGGTTGTTGATGTAGATTTCCGCAATGGCCTTGATGCCCTTGTCGCTGGCGTTGTTGGCAAACTTATACATCGGGATGCTCTTTGCGGATCCATCGACGGAAAGCGAGGTGTTCTGCGTGAAGTTGAGGGTCTGGACGCTTGTGATGGTCACATCGACACCAGAGACATTGATGTTTCTCGAACCGTTGTTTCCTGCGTCATCGTATGCCACCAACTGGAAACGCTTGGTGGTTGCCGTCACGAAATAGGAGCTAACGTCTATGCCAAAGTCGTATGTGTCGCCCGATGCCGACGAAGCCTTGTTGACTGAAAGGGTTTCGAGGACTTGGTTTGTGTCCCTGTCCTTCAACACGATTTTCTCTATCATGTTGTAGATCTCGCCACCTCCTTGCGTTGTGATGCTTCGGATGGCTGCCTTGATGAGCACGGTGCTTCCTGCCTTGGCATAAAGTGGTGAGCTTTCAAACTGGATGCTCACAATGGTACCAGAGCCACCACCGCTGCCTGTGCCAACAGGGAACTGTTGTTCGTCACCGATGCCCTCACCCTCAGAATTGGCAAGTTGAAGCTTGACCACTCCCTGGGTCTCGGTGTCCACCTTGATCTGCGAAGGAACGTTCTTGTATGCGCCTCCAGTGGAGAAAGCGTCCTTTCCATCCTTTTCAGGCTCATCCTTTGCCTCCATTTTAGAGCCACCGCCAAAGTCACTCCAAAGACCCACTTCGCCAATATCCGTCACCTCACCCTGGAATTGCTTGGTGTCCATTTTGTTCTCACCAGTGGAGTATGAGATGATGAGACCCTTCTTCGCATAGATGACACCAGTCTTCTCCTGGTATTTCAGGAGGGCTGAGACAGCGGTCTCCAAAGACCAGAATTTTCCCACGTCTGGACTGCCCACAAGCTTGTCGATGATGAGGTATGTCTCGGAACCTGCTGCGAGTGAGCCAAAGTCCTTCCAGTTGTCCGTGTTGAGCCAGTTTGCCTCGGTCACGATCTTGCCCACGTATTGGTAAGTCTTCCAAATGCTCGCTGACATCTCGAAGGAAATGATCAGACCGCTCACAGCCTTGCCTTCCTTCCATGCCACATGAATGGCAGACATGCTCTCGTTCTGTCTGTCGGAAAGTTGGTAATAGCCAGTGATTGGAACCTCGTTGGTGGCATTGAATATGCTTGCAGGGGTTGCCTTTGGAGCTATTTGCACCATGTCGTTGCCTGTCCAGATGTAAGGAACCTTTCCCATGACATCCACATAGATGACAGATTCACGAATGGTCTGCTTCACCCATGTCGGCTTGACATCTTCTCCCACCACGAGATCCTGGAGCCTTTCTAACTGCTTGTTTTCCGATGAATATCTGTATGAGTTTACGATGGAGGCAGATGGAGTGTCCCAGTAGGACACCATGACCACATCATAGACTTCTTCTGGAAGGTGGGAGCTTGGCACTTTCTTGTTTGAGTCAAGCGGGGCGATGCCGCCTGCCTCGCCAATCTTGTCCGTGATGGCTTTCACGGTTGCCGCATTTGCCACGGCAAGGCTCTCACGGATGTTGTCTGCCAAGGCTTTGCCACCACAAAGTGTCCATTCCGTCCATCCTTCATCCTTTGTGTGGGTTCTGGTATATTCGGAAAAGACAGTTCCGCTTGTTATCTGCTTTTCTGCATTGAGGGCGATGGAACCTCTTGCCACCTGTATGCAATATTCCTGGTCATAGCCAATGACAAACTGGCTCACCTGTATATTCACACCGTTGAGCTGCGCCCTCATCTCACCTACAAACTTGAAGTTATCGGAGGTGGCACATGCTGCATCAAGTTTGTTTTGAAGCTGGGCTTCCTTGGTGGTGTCGCCATCTGTGAGATTGCCAAGCGAGACGAATGGGTCGCTCAGTGCGCTGCTGTTGTCGCTGGTTCCCTGGAGTCGTTTCAAGAGTTCCGCATCACCATTTGTGCGGTTGGTCTGTTCCGTGTCGATATGGGCTTGCAAAGTTGTGTCCGCTTTGGCTCGATCAATGATTTCCTGGTCAACCTGTTGCTGTAGGGCATAGATGCTTCCAAGATTACCCATCAATAACCAAGGATCTGTGTCATTGCCCTTTTGGAAGGCATAGACATTTCCACTCTCTTGCTGGGTGGAGTTCTTTGCGTCGTATATGGCTACGAGTTGGCCAAAGCGAAGGGGCTTGCCATTGCTGCCTATAGGAGCCGTGCTGTCTGCCTTCATGGCTGCATAGCTCTTGTAAACCTGATGGATGCCAAGACCATCCGCATTTTGCTCCATGTCGGCAAGATATGCCAACGTATCGGCATGAAGGCTGCCAACTTCCTCTGGAGATATGCTATCTACCTGCGTCTTGCGACGCAAGGTTTCTGCACGCTGTTGTAACTTGTAGATTGATTCCATAGTTTATTTGTCTGATTTAAACTCACTATATTTTGAAAATGATTTAAACTCACTATATTTGAATGTAACAGATACAGGAATAATAGGAAATTCATAACTATCATCATAGAAGTCTTTAGGGAAACCTCCTTCTGGCTGTAGAAGGACTACTGGAGCAACAGGCTTTGCACAAACAGCAAGTTGGTATTTCTTTCCAAGATAATCAAATGTAGGACTGACCTTTCCTTGCAGATACTCACTATCTTTGCTGTCATCAAACTTAAAGAGATTTCCTTTTGAAATAGCTCCATCAGAAGTGTCCCAACTCTTAGCCGATGTACTGATGTTGATTGTAAGTTGTCTGTCATTGTCTACCTCGTTGACTTTAACCTTACCCGAATATCCATTAAAGAAGGTGACTTTTGCATTTTCCTTGATTGAGCCAAGACCAAGGGCAGAGGAAAGCAAATCCAGCAAGGGATGCAAATTATATAAATTATAGGCTTGGTCAGCACCTGTTGAATCCGTACTCGCATAAACCTCCTTGGATTGAGTGCAATTTCGATTTTGCCCATCTTCAAAAGTTCGGACATCTTCTTCCTTGTTTTTGACGCATATATATATAGGTTGATTCCAATTATCTATAGCCAAAGGAGTGTCTGGCCATGAGAGAAAGTCACCATCCACTACAAGCGTTCCTGCGGACAAAATGAATTTTGTCTGCATCTTTTCCGTGTCAATTTCAGAATTTATAAAGTCATAGTCATCCAGGATGAAAACATTTGTCTTAACCAAGGCCAACAACAAAGGCTTGATGGTTTCGACTATCATGTCTTGGAGTGTCTTCAAGTCATCCAAGCAAACAGGCTGACCGCCCTCACTAAAAATTAGCTTATTCATAATCGTATAATTTTATGCTGTACGTGCGTCCAGCTGGTTTGTAAAACGATAACAGTTCCTTTATCCTTGTAAGGTTCTTGCCCTTGTATTTGTCTTCATTGGAGCCAAGTGAAGTACAAAGAAACGTTGGTACCCATACGATGAAACTGTCTTTGTAACTGCTTTCTTCCTTGTATTTCAAAATGACACCAGTCTTTGAATCCTTGTGCAAATACTTGCATGGTGCATCCTCATGTTTGAAATGCCAATAGCTTGTCAAGTCTTCCTCTTGCGTCTCGATGTAAATTTGGCGATCTGACAGGAAGAACGCATCATTCAAGATTTTCTCCAAGTATATGACATTGGCCGTGATGTCAAGTTTTTCTAAAACATTGTCACGATGCTCCATCAGTTTGCCGTAGATGAATGCCAATGGTAAGATGAGAGCCTTCAACAGGGCTATGAGAAACTTACTTCTCAAAATAGGTGGAAGTAATTGTACCACCAACTTCGTCAAGTCAATCCTGTACCACATAATTCAATGAGTTTGTGAGACCTTCTGCGATGAAGCTACCGCCCAAGGCCGTATAGTTATTTCCTTTAATCTCTGTGTAGCTCGTGCCACCATCTTCCATGTAGGAGCATTCTCCAAGTTCCACATCGTTCACTCCATCAACATTCAGAATGGCATTTGTCAGCTTGGTCTTGTTGAAAGTTCCACCATATACGATGCCACTCAAATATGAGTTTATGGCATTCTCCACAGGCTTGCTTCCATCGGAAATCATAGTGCCATCCGAATTGATGACCAATGGGTCAACGTAAATCTTTGCCCTGATGACAATTCTGTCAGCCTCCTTGGAACGGATGGAAAGAACCACTCCTGCGACCTTCACCCTGTTCATGTACTGTTTGAACACCGTTAAAACGTCGTTTGAAAGTGCCACAGGCTTGCCGTCCTTGTCACCGCTCACAAGTATTTGTACGCTCGTGCCCCTGTCTCTCACGGCTGCATACTTCACCACTTGCTTGCTTTCGTCGATGTTGGCATACATATACTGTTGGGTGGTCTCGTTCAACACGAGGCTGTCACCATACTGGAATGCCTTGGCCATCTTATAGTACCATGGCACTGAGGCGACCACGGCCATGGAAACTTTTTCATCCACGTCCTTCGTATATTGCTCAAAGATGGCTTCAAGCACATGGCTACAGGCTGCCACGATGAAGAATATGATGTTCTCCAAGCTTACGGATGAAAAACAACGATTCCATGTGTCACCCTCTTTTAGCCCATATTTCTCACGGATGTTGGCATCTGCCATGAAGGCATCCGTCATCGTCTTTTTAATTTCTGATACAGTCCTTGCCATGTTACTCAAATTCTTGTGTAAATTCCTCGCCAAAGATTCTCAGGCGGACATTGCCGTTGTCCCTTGCGGTTGCAGGGCTTACGTCATTGTTCTTGCAATAGTTCTGCATGACTCTGTTCCATGTGCCGTCTGGAAGTTTCACCTCTGTTCCTGGCTCTGGGATGTCCGTGATGCTGATTCCATTCTTTTGGGCGATGGCTATCATGGCTTCCCATGAGCCAAACTCCTGGATGGCGATGTCTGCCATCGTCTGTCCGTCCTTGACCTTTGCCTTCATAACTTAATCTTTTTTGCCTTTCTTCACAGCGTTATATACAGAGCCACAAATGCAAGTGAGAATAAGAAGCCAAAAGGCATAGTTCAAGATTTTGTCCATATAGCCAGACTGAGATTTGACAATCTCTTTTTGTTCGTCTTGCCTTTGGTCATGTCGCTCGTTTGCCTTTTGCTTGTTGGTCTCATGCTGCGTCTGGGCCGTTGACTCGTTTTTGCTTGCCTTTCGGTTACGTTCCGTGCTTCGGTACTTTTCCTTGCTCAGGACGTTTCCGTCCTTGTCAAGTGTCAGCACGGTTGAATCCTTGATGTTCACGGAGTCAATCACGTTCAACTCATATCGGATGATGGTGGAGTCCTTGAAAACAATGGAATCCCGAATGTTCACGGAATCCTTCAAGACAAGTTTCTGCGAAGACTCCACTTTCTTGCTCGAACCACAGGCGGCAAACATGATTACTGCCAGGAGTAAATAAATGTAATGTTTCATTTTGTCTTGTTTTTAGATGTCTTTGTACTCATCCTTGGCATTGAAGCAAGGGCAAGCCTTGATCCACTCATTGGGTGTTATCTTGCCATCATGGTTCAAGTCAGGGCTAAAGTCACGATGTCCCTGGATAATCGCATTTGGATATGTCTTGCGCAATAGCTTCAAGAGGCTCACCAATGATTTCTTCTGTGCCTCTGTGCGGTTGTCCGTTGGCTTTCCGTTTGCGTCGATGCCACCGATATAGGCGATGTTGATAATCTTTGAGTTCCATCCTTTCACGCCATTGCTTACCTTCTCCACGGCCAACATCTGATGAATCTTACCATCTGGAAGAATCACGTAATGATAGCCAGGGTATTTCCACCCCTTGCGCTTAAACTCCAGTTCGAGTTGCTTGATGGTTGTGCTTTGGCTGCCAGCCGTGCAATGGATTGCGATAAATTCTATTCTTCTCATTTTCTTTTCAATGCTTGGAGGACGTTTTCCACATCCTCTGTTTTTACGTTCAGTTTACTTGCGATTTCTCCCACAAGAGCCTTCTTCAGGAGTTTGAGGAACGGCATGTTCGGGAAACAGATCAGCATACTTGCGGATGTGCTCCATAGCTCCACGAGGATGATGCAAATGCAGATGGCACTTGTGGTGAGTCCGTTGCTCGCCCCGATGAGCTTGTCAATGAGGATGAAAAGCACAATTACGGAACCATACACCGCCAACTTGCTGAATGAATCCCTGGCAAGCTCGCTCTTTGTGAATCGCTTTTGCTTCAAGCTGGATGCGATTCCCCAGGCTGCGTCCATCAGCACCGCTGCCACCGTGAAGCCCACCATCGTCTCGTAACCTGCCAAGAAATTGGCTATGACCAGGAATATGGCAAGGAGCCATCCCCACACAGTGGACAATACCACCGTCAATTTATTCAAGAAATGTTCTAAAACCATTTTTGTTCGTTTTTAATATTTTGCTTTTATTTGAATGCCAGTTTGGGTGATTGTCACCTTTTCGACGCTTTGCCCATCCATTTCCAGCTGTTCCTTGACTTTCGTTCTCCAATAGATTGGATCGTTGTCAAGCAACATGTCGCTGATGCCTACGCCAACGGATGGATTTTCTTTCAGCTCACCATTGTGAAGGGTAAGTAGCAGGGCTTGGTTCTGTCTGAGCACGTCACCCACCAGAAGAGAGCCATGCGACACCATTGGCTCCAGGATTGGAGAATCCTTGTTGTATTCAAGTTGTATTCCTTCCATGTCAATGCTTTATTTTCTCATCCTCATAGTCGCCCTTGTTGAACGACTTTGCGGAATCCGTTGGTTTGACCGTTGTGAACGTTCCACCAGGGTGGCTCACGGTCACTTGGTGTGTATGGTTGTTGAAGGCTTCCACAAGCTCATTGATCTTTTGGGTCAGCTGCCCTATGTTGATGAGACCTCCAAGCTTGCCACCGTTGATGACGATCGTCTCAATGTGGTCAACCTGTAGAACGACAAGTTCCCTGAGGTCTCCCGACAAGCTGCCGATGGTCACGGCACTGCCCACCTTGGGTGTGACCAGCATCAAGCCATCGTCTTTTATCTCGGAGGCTTTGAGCCTTACCCCTGGGATGGTGATGCCTCCCACGGTCACCTCACAGAGGTTTCCGTCAACGGATTTCACTATACCTTGGTAGATGGCGATGCTCTTGCCTCCACCTGCCAATGCCCTCAAATGTTCCTGTAGTTGTCTGTACTCATCCATAATCAACTCAATCTAAATCCTAAACTGACCTTTCTTTTTCCACCAGCACTTGAAAACTCGGTGTCAACGGCTGTCACAAAGTAAGTGCCATCCTTGTAGGGATAATCGGCATCATGGAGCGTGACGCTATCAGATGGACGGCAAACCGGTATGAGCCATCCTGTGATGCTTCCCTCGTAGCCGTCGAAGCTTCGACGTTTCACCTCCAGTTCGCCACGAGCCTTCATGGAGGGTTCGTCATTGGTGGCACACTTGATTTCTATCTTGTCGCCTCCAGTTGCTCCAGTCTCCACTTCCTTGACGGTTCCGTCTGGCATCAGGGCTTTCACGATGACTTGCACTTTCTTGTCTTCCGCACGATGATAGGTGAGGTTGTCTTCCTCCACGTTCAGGGCGAAGTCATAGAAGCATTCCACGCCCATCTTTTCGCCTGGAGGGTGTATGTGCAAGGTCTCATCCTGTAGGTAGATGTCAGCCCCACATTCCTCCTGTACCTTTTTCAAGACATCGTAGCCAGTTGCGTTGTTGATGACAAACTTTCCGTATGTCCAGGAATAGGAGCACTCCACCTTGAATGAGAGACCACACCCAGAGACCACCTTGGCAAGGAGATCCTTCAAGGCTACCTTTTGAAGCACTTCGTTCTTCATGTCCTTTCGGAACAGAAAGATGTCATCCTCGCAATATAGCTTGACGTTCCCTCCATCGGTGGATATGCGTTGAAGCCATCCTTCGAACTCAGTTTCAAGTCCTGCCTCTTCGTAGCCAAGGGTGATTATCACCTTGTCGCCTCGCTTTAGCTTGTCTTCGACCTGAAGGGCATGGTTGTACTCTGATGCTGGAAGAGTAATGACAGCCGTGTCCGCAAGTAGTTCCACGCTACGATGGATTTCCACCTTGTCAATCATACAGAGCTTGTATGTGCCGATTCTGATGTCAAATGCCATGGTGTACATAATTCTATGCGTTTAAGTCGTCACGGCTCAACAGCAACTTGTAGATGTCATCACTGTAGGCCTGTATGGTGTAGTTTTGATTGATAGTGCCAGAAGTGAAGGGAATGTCCCAACTCTCGATGGCAAGTTGGCTGATGCCGAATATCTCAAGCAATGGATTCAGTGCCTTCACGTGACCAGCCTCACAGAAACTTCTGAGCTTTGCCACGTCCGCCTCAGGGTACTTGCCATCCATGCCCATCAAGATGCCCTCGATTCTCACGCTGTAGTCATCCTGCGTCCAACGTTCCTTGATGCTTCCCCTGATTTTGCCCTTTGAGACGTTTCGCCTCACAAGTATGTTCTGCCCATTGACGCTGATCATTGGCTCCATGGGGAAAAGCCACTCTTGCGCTCCAGACTCTTCAAGCTGGAATCGAAGGGGCAAGACCATCGGCACGCCTGTCGCATTCGTGCGAACCACGTCTTCAAGCTCTGCATCCGACATGGTTTCCACGTCAAAGCCCGAACTGTCTGGAATGGTCTTGGCCGCTGACATGTAGCCAAGGTTCACGCCATGGAAGTTGTTCTCTCGAAACAACCAATAAGGAGGAACCTTGGTGAGTCCCATGGCTCGCAAGGCCAAGTTTTGGAGTATGAATCTGTTTGTTGTGCTCATCGGTCTGTACTTGTTGCGATTGACAGGGCACGGTTCATGCACTGGAGCACGATACGCTCCAAATCGGCCGTGTCGGTCTTGTCATTCATTGTTACTTGTATAGTATCAAAAAACTTGCCTATGTTGATGTGGATGTTTGAGCTTCGAGACCCACCAGTGGCAAGAGTTTCGGCCGTTGACTTACCGCCACCATGCCCACCACGTCCACCTTTTCCTCCCTTTCCTCCCTTGCCGTCACTTGATGGTGAGCCGAATGAGAAGGCTGGGCTTCCTTTGGTGGAAGGGCTTGAAATCTTGTGGTCAGAAGGCTTCTTTCTGTCCTTGGCACTTTCCCTTGCATAGTTCTTGTCGAAATCTTGCTTGATGCCCCCAGCGAGTTGTTGGGTAGCCTTGAAAGCCTTGGTCGTGCTGGTGATTCCTGTCAAGTCCTTGACACCATCCACTGCACTCGACCATGCACCGCTGAAATCTCCATTGAAGAGCTTCGCCAATGCCTGTCCCACCTTGCCGATTCCACTGAGGAACGTCTTGAAGCGGTCTATGAGGTAGTCCTTGATGATACCGCCAAGTCCCTTGATGACCGACCACATGGTCAGGAGAAAGGCACGGAAACCAGCGAATTTGTTCCAACAATAGACCACACCTGCGACAAGGGCTGCGATGGCAGTGATGACAAGACCTATAGGGTTTGCGTTCATGGCGATGTTCAACAGCCACTGCACGCCTTCCCACACCTTGGTCACGGCCGCCACCACCTTCATCACACCCACAAGCCCCCATAGGGCTATTGCCTGGGCATTGAAGGCGATGGCTCCAACACCAGCTACTACAGCCACATAGGCTATTTCCGTCTTCCACTTCATAAAGAAGCCGATGACACCGCCAACGATGGACAGAAGGAATTGAAGGGCGGACGCTATCGGTGGAACCAATGCGCCAACAATGTCCATCAGTCCAAGCACAACAGGCTTGATCGCATCGAACATGCCGATGGCTGCTTGCCTGATGTTTCCCATCATGGTGGAGAACTTTCCTCTGACAGTCTGGCTCAGTTTGTCGCTCATGCCGTTGAAAGCACCGCCCTCGCTTGTGGCATGGGCGATGGCTGCCGCCACAGCATCAAAGCCAATACGTCCCTTGCTCATCATGTCCTGAAGCTCTGCGTATGTCTTGCCTGTCATCTTCTGGAGTTCCTTCAATGGGTTGAAACCTGCGTTGATGAACTGCATCAGGTCTTGGCCTTGCATCTTTCCTGCCGATGCCACCTGTCCAAAGACAAGGGACAGACCGCCAAGCTTCTCCTTGTCGCCCATGGCGATGTCGCCAAGCTGCTTCAAGTACGGAACCACCTTCTGTGTGCTCACACCGAATCCAAGCATCATCTTGGCATTGTTCTCCAAGTCCAGAGGCTCGAATGGGGTCTTTGCCGCAAAGTTGTAGATGTCACCCAGCATCTTTGCCGCTGCCGTCTCGTTGCCAACAAGCGTCTTGAATGCCACACTTGTTTGCTCGGCTTGCGCCCCGATGGATGAGATGGCTGCGATGCCTGCACTTGCAAGGGTATAGGGATTCATCAGAAAATCCATGCCAGGGAGTGACATCAGGGAGGTCTTCAAGCTGGAGAACGAGAAGGCTGCTTGGAGGCGACTCCTCACAAGGGTCGCCTTTCGGGTTATGTTGTCCAGTTGCTCGGACGTGCGTCTTGCCACACTCAGCACATTGCCTTCGTTGGCTTGCAACTTGATAAGAAATTGAAGTACACTTTTAGCCATCTGTCTTATTCTCTGCTTTTTTGATTTCCATCAAATACCTGATAGTCCACGCCCATTCCTCATCAGACAGCGTGTCAGGATCCAAAAACAGATTGTATCTCAGCAAGGTGTTCATATAAAGGATGTCCTTTGCCTCGACATCATCTATCTCTGCATCCTCTAAAGCTTTTTTATCTCAGCCTCCTTGATTGCCAGTACGTCTTCAAGTTGCGAGCAAACTGCGAAGAAAAGATCATCGTTGGTCTTGATTTCCTCGTCACCGTCAAGCCAGATCTGATTGAGCAAGGCCTCTTGTGCCTTGATAGGGTTCTTCACCACTGACACATAGCTGTATTCCTTACGGGTTGGCTTACGGACAATACAGCTTTTGCCCTGAGTCTCTATCTGGAAGATTTCTCCATGCAGCTTCTTCCACTCTTCTACTTTTTGCTTATCTATTTTCATTTTTCTATTATTTGAATGTTATTTGAATGGTGTTCAAACACTATCCTTTCTTCTTATCCACAAAGATGAAAGGAAGTTCCTTTTCTTGGAACTTGTCACCCTGCTTCCACTCGGTGTTGTCCTCAGTGAACTCTGCACCCACAAGGATGTCTGTCACGATGACATCACCCTTCGTGGCATTGCCATAAGACACCACAAGGTCGAAAGAAGCGTCAAGGATGTCGCCACCGCAAGCCTGGCTCAGTGCCTCATATTCGCTTTGCAACAGTCCAATGGAGCCATCGTAGGATTTGTTCCCTCGCTGCACACCTTGCGGTTTGTTGCCCTTGGCATACAAGGCTTCCTTTTCCTGCTTCGATGAGTATTTCACGGAGCGGAATCCTGTGACAGGGCGACCTGCCATGACAACGTTGATGTCGGCCCACTCGTATTCCTTTGAATTAAACATATTCTTTAGCTGTTACTTGTTTCTACTAAGAATCCCAGATTCACGTCCACGTATCGGGCATATCCGTATGGACGCACTTTCAGAGTCACAAGCACCTTCGAGGTACTGAGTACATTTTGCTTTTCGTCGATGTAGCACTGGCATCCCTCACCATCGGAATTTGCGCAAAGCTCACCATTGGCGGTCATCTTTTTGTTGATGCCGTTTTCCACGGTCTGCTGCCAACTTTTCACGATTCCAACTTGCAGCGTGCCGTCATCATTGACTTCCAGCTCGTCAAGGAGCATGTCAAGCATGATGTCGTATGCCAGGCGATATGCCTTGTCTATCACCCGACGGTGGGCGATGTGCGCATAGTCACCTGTAGGATCACAGGCCAGGTTGTCATCAGCAAAGAAGTAGCCTGAGCGTCCTACATACTTGCGTGGCACGAGGTAGCCCTTTTCATAGATTGCCTTGATGGTACTCTCGGACTCATCAATTTTCTTGGAACCCACATACATCTCCAATGGGGCAAGCGAGCCATCCTTCACACGGCCAATGTTGCGCTGCACTGGACTCTTGGCAATGCGCCCAAGCCACGTGCCAATGGTCGCTCCCTTGGAGGATGCCACGGTGTCACCGATGGCAATGCCCACACGGTCATACTTTTCCTTGGTCATGTCCTTCAATTCCTTCGATGGGTCAAAGTTGCGACCTTCGAGGATGAAGAACAAAGGGGCGTAAAGCTCGGTGGTCGCCCATTCTGCCAGCTGCTGTGCCTTTGGCATGGCAGTGAACACATCGGGGTCGATGCCGTTGATGCTTGTGCCAGACGCTCCCGTGTTGACATTGGCGATGCCGATGCCCCTCAAATTGCCGTTTTGCTTGGTGATCAAGTCTCTCGCATACCCTGCGTCCGTCCTTGTGTAATCACACATGTTGGTCAAGGTGGTGCTTGGATTGACTGGGTAGAGGACCAGCTTTGTGCCTGTTCCTGCCTCATCGTAGAACTCGGACACCTGCTTGTAGAGGGCTGCGTTGTTGGTCGCTGTCACTCCAAGCTCGGCAAGGTCATCCATGCTTGTGATGGTATAGGCTGTGTTAAGCACAAAGGTTCCTGCTACGGCTGCCGCACCGCAAATGAGGGCCAGGAGTCCGTCGGCACTCTCACCGACGGTTCCCAACTGGCCATTGAGGAACTGAATTTTTACTCTTGGTAATATCATAGAGTCTAATTTTACGATTTAACCTTTTAGGCTGCGTTGCTCTCAATGATGGCTGCGATACCCTTGCCGTCGTAACGACGTGGTGAGCCACCTGTACGCACAAGGAATGAGTAGATGTCACCATAATAGGTTGGGTTGCCCATATCATCGAACATCTTCACGTCACCCAAGGCACGGCTCACACAGTCTTGCTGCCAGGCAAGACCAGCTGCAAGTTCAGTGGCAGCATCATCCTCTTCCCATTTCAAGATGGCTGCACCATTTGCCGTTGTGCGAAGCACCTGGGAACGTTGCATGATCTCAAAGCCATACAACTTGCCAAGAACGCCCCTTGAAGCATCAGCACAAGCGAGGAAGGCTGAGAGTTCCTTGTCTGTCAGGTCGTCAAGCAAATCCGCATACATGGCTGCATCAAGCAACATGAAACGACCATCTGCTGGCACGTCATCCATATTGAACCTTACGAATACTTTCATCACTACAGCCTTGGTGATTTTTTTACGATTGCCAGAGGCAGTCGCTGAGGTGTGGGCTTCACGAGCCTCACCAGCTGTGAAAAACTTTGTCTTCAAGCTACCTGCCCACTTGTAGAGCAAGTTCTGTGCTGCTGCCTTTTGCAACTGCTTGCGGTCGTTGGAAAGAACGCTGTTGCGTTTGTCGTAGGAGAGTTCCACCGTGTCCACATTGGAGATGTGGATAGGGTCTGTTGTCAGCTCATCAATGTTGTAGGTGAGTTCGTTGTCCTCACGTTCCTTGATCTTCGCTGGTTTCTCGCTGCGGTTGATGACAACGCTCGAAGGCTTGCCAGCATTAGGGATGTGAACGGTCTTGTTGTTCACGAATGCGGAATCGTCAATACTTTTCGCCATGAAGGAATTGTCTGGATAGAAATTCTCAGTGATGGTATTGATCCAAATTTCTCTGTTTAATGCCATTTTCTATAAAATTAAAAGTTATTACTCATTGTAGTCCACACCGAACTTCTGCTTGTAGAGGTTCTTGAAAAGTGCAGGGTCTTGGTTCTTCAACTGGGCAAGGTTGTTTTCCTTGTCAATCTCATCCCATGTCTTGTTGGCGAACGAGCCACCTGATGGTGTGTCTGGGTTGATGAAAGCCATGGCACGGTTGCTTGCACGTCCCTTCATGCCACCGATGAGCTTGATGGTGTTCTCACGGTCGCTCTTCAAGAGGTTTTTGAAGGTCTCCACCTGCTCATTGCTAATTTTGCCAGCCTTGACCGCCTCATTGATGAGAGCATCATCTTGCTCTTTGTGAGCCTTTTCAAGCTCATTCTTGTAGGTATTCACCGTTTTTTCGAGGATGGCCACCTTGGCTGCCTTGTTCTCCAGTTCTTTGATGTGTGCCAGGACGGCACTCGAATCCGCTTTGTCCTCAAAGCTTGGAATCGTCTTGATGTCATCTATTAATGCCATTTCTTCATTGTTTTGTGGTTTGAAGTCAAACCGATTATTAAAATAGTTGTAAATGCCTTCTGTCGTTGTCGGTGGGTTGGCTACCTCATCCATTGTGTAGATTCCATCCACGAGCTTCATGTCAAGTGCCTCGTTAGCAGTTATCCAGTGATCCTGCCCATCGAAGTATTTCTTTGCCACGTTGTCTGCCTCCATGCCGAGGCGACCAGCTATCATGGTGGCGAGGTTTGACTGTAGCACTTCCATCTGGTCTGCCATTTGCCGAAGCTCCTTGGCGTTGCCGTATGTGCCACCGCTCACGTTGTGGAGCATCAGCTTGGCGTATGGACTCATGTAGAGAGGCTTGCCGCAAAGGGCGATGATTCCTGCGATGCTCGCTGCCACACCGTCTATATATATGGTGATGTCTTCCTTGGATTGTCGGAGGGCGTTGTAGATGGCCATGCCGCTGAAAACATCTCCACCCTGGCTGTTTATGCGCACTTCGATCTTGCAGCCCTGGTCACTCAATGCGAAAAGCTCGCTCACCACACGGTTGCTATCTACGGAACGCCCTTCACCGACTTCTCCATAAAGCATGATGATAGCCTTGCCATCACCTTTTATTATATTGCGAAATTTCTGTTTCATGCGTTGAAATTTTTTGCAAATATCGGGATTTTTTTCGAGTTGTCCAAATCGTGGTTTTATGGTGGTGTCCATGGACGCTACGGTGGTGTTCGTGGACGCTACCATAAAATCACGATTTCGTTTTTTGCGGATTTTTTTAGAACTTTGCAGAATCAAAACTATATAAATATGGTAAAAAGTAACATTGACAAGAAGAGCATTGCAAAGGATTTGTTTATCAAAAGCCGATGCACACAGGAGGAAATCGCCGAGAAGGTGGGAACCACCAGGCAGACGGTCTCCCGATGGATCAGGGAGGGCAGATGGGAAGAGCTACGTGTCTCCATCACTATCTCCACGGAGCAGATCATAGCGGGGATGATACGTCAGATCAGTGACATACAGGATGGGGCGAACGCACGTCCCGAGGGTCAGCGTGCCTTGACGGCCAAGGAGGCCGACACCATGGTCAAGCTGTCCTCTGCCATCAAGAAGTTGCAGAACGAGGCAGGAATCACCGACATCGTGAACGTGGGCATCAAGTTCACCAACTGGCTTCGAGCCATCGACATGGAGAAAGCCAAGGAGTACAATGAGCTTTGGGATTTATTCATTAAGGATCAGCTGAAATGACACAAGAGGAAAGAAACGCCTTGCAAAGGTGGGCGGAACATCACAAGGCTTTGGCTGCCGATGTGCCTGTGGAAGACTGGCTCTCACAGAGCGACATCGACAAGAAGAGAAAGAAGCTGGAGGAAGACCCAATCAAATGGATCAAGTACTTCTTTCCCAAGTATGCCAAGTATGAGTTTGCGCCTTTCCACGTGCGTGCCATCAAGCGTGTCATCGAGCATGATGAATGGTATGAGGTGCTGTCTTGGAGCCGTGAGCTTGCCAAATCTACCGTGGCGATGTTTATCTGCATGTACCTTGCACTGACCAAGCGCAAGAGGTTCTTTGTCCTGGCATCTGCCACCATTGACTCTGCCAAGCGTCTCCTTGCACCTTACAAGATTAACTTTGAGTCAAATCCCCGAATCCGTCAGTTCTATGGCTCCCAGGTGACGCTTGGTCAGTGGACAGATGGTGAGTTCACCGCCAAGTGTGGTGCAAAGTTCGTAGCCTTGGGTGCTGGCTCTGCCCCTCGTGGTGCTCGAAATGAGGAAGTTCGCCCCGATGTCATCTACATGGATGACTACGACACGGATGAGGATTGCAGAAACCCAGAGACGCTAAAAAAGAAATGGGACTGGTTCGAGGCCTCGCTTTATCCTACACGCTCCATCTCTGAGCCTACCTTGATCCTGTGGTGTGGAAACATCATAGCCAAGGACTGTTGCATCAAGAGGGCTGGAGCCAAGGCAAAGCACTGGGACATCGTGAATATACGTGACAAGGATGGGCACTCCACATGGCCGGCCAAGAACACGGAGGAACAAATAGACACCGTACTCTCAAACATATCCACCAAGAGCGCACAAGCCGAGTACTTCAACAATCCTGTGAGCGAGGGGACCATCTTCAAGTACCTGCCTTTTGGCAAGGTTCCACCGCTCAAAAAGTTCAAGTTTCTCATTGCCTATGGTGACCCTGCCTATTCCGACTCCAGGAAAAAGGCAAGCTCCACCAAGGCCCTGTGGCTCATCGGCAAGCATAAGGGTGTGTATTACATCATCAAGGGATTCCTTGCCAGGGAACTCAACGCCACCTTCATAGGCTGGTATTTCGACATCATGGAGTATGTGGGAGGGAAGACCAACGTGTATTACTACATGGAGAACAACAAGCTGCAAGACCCTTTCTTCAACCAGGTATTCAAGCCCCTGCTGCGTGAGGAATGCAATCACAGGAACAAACAGCTGTACATCAAGGGCGATGAGCGCAAGAAGACTGACAAGGCGACCCGAATAGAGGCGAACCTGGAGCCGATTGACAGAAACTGCGAATGGGTATTCAACGAGGAAGAACGTGACAACCCACACATGCAGGAACTCATCAACCAGTTCAAACTCTTCGAAATGCACCTTCCATACAATGCCGACGGCCCCGACTGCATAGAGGGTGGAATCACCATTCTTGAAAACAAGGTGGTGGAAATGGAGCCGACCGTCACCATATCATACGAGGAATTAAACGAGGACAACCCATATAGAATGTAACTATGGCAAATTTTATCAATACTTCGGACTACGATGCAACCATACATCGTGAGATTCTGGACTCCCTCCTTCGCAAGGAGTCCACGACATACGACCCACAAATCATTGAGATTTGCGAGGACAGGGCCATCTCTGAAATGAGAGGCTACCTTAACAAGACATACGACTGTGACAAGATCTTCTCAGCTGAAGGCGAGGCAAGAAACCCTCTTATCCTGATGTTTGCCATCGACATCACTGTCTATCACATATTTTGTCAGCACAACCCTTACAAGCTGGCAAAGATACGGCAAGACCGCTATGACCGTGCCATTGAGTGGTTGAAGGGAGTGATGAAGGGAGACATCACCATCGACGGTGCTCCCAAGTTGCCCGATGAGCAAGTTGCAGACAATTCCAGATGGCAAATCTTGGCAGATGAGATAAGACCGACACTTTTATAAACAAGAATTGATATGAAGAAATTTAAGAAGAGACTGGGATACAAGCCAAATGGTGGTAGTTCCAACAAGATAGTTCAGGGTGGTTTCAGAAAAGTAGAGGGAAACCGCCCTCCAGACGTGTTCCTACAGATGCCTGAGCTTTTCATGTTCAACATGAAGGACTACATGGAATCCGTAAGGAGTGCCAAGAGCGTGGATTTTTCGTACCGTGTCAAGTTGTTCGACATGTATGAGTCTGCCCAGCTTGACCTCCACCTCTCTGGTGTGCTCGACAAGCGACTTCGAGGTGTCACACAGATTCCCATTGAGTTCCAGCGAGACGGCAAGCCCGATGAGGATATTTGCCGCCAGCTTCGCTCACCGTGGTTCAAACAGTTGCGAAGGGATCTTGTCATGTCGAAGTTCTATGGCTTCACCCTCGTTCAGTTCTACTTGGATGATGATGGTAACATTCGCTATGACCTCATAGACCGAAAGCACTATGATCCTGTCTTCCACAAGCTCTTGAAGCACCAGGGCGACCAGGACGGCATCGACATTGAAGAGTTCGACAATATCCTTTTTGTCGGCACTGAGCGTGGATTGGGCATCTTTGCGGAACTTCTTCCTGCCGTGCTCTACAAGCGTGGCGACATGAGCGACTGGGCGAAGTTCTGCAACATCTTTGGTATGCCCATCCGTGAATACACCTATGATGCAGGTGACGAGGATGCTCGCAAGAAAATCATTGCCGATGCCAGAAACCAGGGTAGCAATGCCGTGTACATCCACCCGAATGAGAGTGAGATGAAGCTGATAGAGGCAGGAAACAAGACTGGCTCTTCCGACCTCTACCAGAACTTTGCGGAATATTGGGACAGCAAGATTTCCATCCGTGTGCTGGGCAATACCCTCACCACCGACACAAAGGACACTGGCACGCAAGCCCTTGGAACGGTTCACAAGGAGGAAGAGGATGACATGAACGCTGATGACCGTGATTTCCTGCTCGACATCCTCAACTATGACATGAAGGCCATCTTCGAGAACCTTGGTTTCAACGTGGAGGGTGGTGAGTTCGTCTATGCCCACAAGGACAAGACTGAGCCTCAGGCCATGCTTAACATCGTGAAGGGAATGAAGGAAATGGGCTTGCCTATGGATGATGACTGGCTCTATGAAACGTTTGGCATCGAAAAGCCAAAGGACTACGACCAGCAGAAGCAAGCCATCGAAGACCAAAAACAAGCCTTGCGTGAAAGCCTCCAGGGTAAGGACAAATACCATGAGGATGAAGAACCAGACGATGAGGGAAAAGACCCTAAAAAGAAGCCTTTAAACACTGATAAAAAGGCGTTCAAAGACCGTTTGAAGAGTTTTTTCGGAATAGCCCCAACTATCGGGGCGGACACAGACTTCTGATAGACACGCTCTATTATGGCGACTACCAATGCCATTGCGGACACCACCATTTCGACAATGTGGATGGAGCCATCCGCTTCAATGCCGACATCCTTGCCCAGTTCATCAAAAAGATCTACCAGGGCTTCGACACGGAAAACAGCATCGAGGGTGTGATGTGGCGTGAGGTGCTTCGTGTCATCAACGAGGGAACAGTGGAAGGCCTTGCCAAGGCAAAGACCCCACCGACCCATGAGGAAGACTTCTACAAGGCTCTCAGACACTCCAACGAGGTGTTTGCGGCCTTCAAGGTTCACACCATGGGTCAGGAGATGGCTGCGAAGCTCTATGACTCCAAGGGACAGTTGAAGCCATTTGGTAAGTGGGTGGAGGATGTGAGTGCCATCAGTAGCCACCAGGTGGGTTCATGGCTACAGACGGAATACGACACGGCCGTGATCCGTGCCCATGCCGCTGCCGACTGGAGGGAGTTCGAGCGAAACAAGGACATCTTGCCAAACCTCAGATGGATGCCTACCACTTCCAAGGAGCCAGAGAGTAGCCACCGTGCCTATTGGCAGATGAAGCTTACCCTTCCAGTGGATGACCCATTCTGGAATGAGCACCACCCAGGCGACCGTTGGAACTGCAAGTGTTCGCTCGAAGCAACCGATGACCCAGTGGTCCGTCCCAAAGACATGGAGCCAACAAAGCCTCAAAGAGGCCTGGAGAACAATCCGGGAAAGGATGGGCACACATTCAGTGACAATCATCCGTATTTTCCAAAGGGATGTGGTTCCTGTCCGTTCAACAAAGGCTTCAAAAACAAAATGGAAACTTTCTTCAGGAATGAGAAAAAACATTGCTATGAATGTGATAAAATAGACAATGCGATGAAGGTCGCCCACAATGATTTGAAAAAGGCTACCGATGTTTTGCCACCTGCTATTGAGACATACGAAGTTTCACATGAAGGTAAAGTCCTGACTTCTCCATATCATGGAGAAAATGAAGTAAAGGAGAATAAGAGGCTTGCAGGATTCATTGCAAACAAAATAGGTAAAAAAGTCTATTTGCTTCCACGACTTGATCCTGGCAATCCAAAACAAGCACCTTTGCGTTCTTCGTTGCTTCCTAAAGGAGTGCCTGACAGAAAGAATCCAGATTTCTTCATTGGCGGAATGTTGTTTGATGGAAAGAGCATGATGGATGTGGTTAAGTCCACAGACAAGAAGAAGCACCACAATGACATTCTAAACAGAATGAAATCGGCAAAGAAACAGGCGGACAATATTGTATTGGAGATTCCAACATTTGTTTCAAGAAAAACAATAAGTTCCACAGTTAAGGGATTTTTGAAACAATCTTCAAAAGAAAGGGTTGTTATCGTGAAACATGGAAACAAATGCTATTTCTACAATAGCAAATATATGAAATAAAAAACGGGGCAAAAGCCCCGCTCGGAGGTTAGAGTCGCATGTCTCAAAATGAGAGTACGACTCCAACCACTGCAAAGATACAACATTTATCTTAAACTCCAAACAAAAACAGAAAAAAGTTTCATTATGGATGCAAAAAACATAGAAAAATTGGTTGAAAAGGCCAAGGAGGACATAATGAAGGAAGTGAACGACCGCCTCCCTCGCAAGGTGGGAGTGATAGCCGTGAACCACTTCAAGCAAAATTTCCGTGACGGTGGTTGGCTTGACGATGGGCTGCACCCTTGGAAAAAGACCCTCAGGCAGAAACAAGGTGGTCCCGACGCCAAGTATGGCCCACTAACCTCCAGGAGAAACCATCTGATGAGTTCCATACAGAGCAAGCCAGGGTTGGGTGAGGTGACAATAGAGAACCCTGTCCCATACGCTGCCATCCACAACGATGGTGGCGACATCACCACACACCCTACGGTCTCGCCCAAGATGAGACGCTTCGCATGGCACATGGCTTACTCGCTCGCTGGTGTCAAGGGGAAGGGTAAGCTCCCAAAGGATCTCCCAGAAGAGGCACGCTTGTGGAAGTGCCTCGCATTGACAAAGAAAGACAAGATCACCGTGAAGGCTCACATTCCACAACGTCAGTTCATGGGCGACTCCAAGGAGCTACAGGTGAAGGTAAACAAGACTATAAACGATTCATTGGAAAAAATCAAAGATGGAATTATTTCTTTATCAAATCATTAAGCATGTCAAGGAGGGGATGCCAGGGCTTTCCCTCGTTGATGAAAACTATGGGCAGTTGGAAAACATCGATAACACCAATACCGACATGTACCCAATAACTTTTCCAGCCGTGCTCATCGACCTACAGGAGGCGACCTGGAGCAACTTGGCAGACAGAAGCCAAAAGGGAACCATCAAGGTCAACGTTCAGTTGCTCATCGACTGCTATGATGACACCCACTATGACAGTGGAACGATGGAGGCCATAAAAGAAAGGGCTGCGATGGTGGAAGAGCTTCACCGTCTCTTGCAAGGTTATCGACCAAAGGAAGATGGGGCACTTGTGAGGGAAACATCCAAGTTCTACACCGCCAATCATGGCATCAAGGTCTATGAAATGGTCTATTCGGTTGTGGCGACCGATGCCATCAAGGACACGCAAACAGTTGCCCCTCCACGTAAGGTGACGATTTCAATGAAGAGGATGTAGAGCGAGGCTTCAACTTGAAGCCGGTGAACAAGGGCTTTTCTATCTTCTTGCCATCCACGGTCACACCAGCCTGGATCATATCCCTGATGATTTGCATGATACGGCTTTCCGAGAGAAAGAACTCTTCCGTGCTCAATCTCTTCAAAGCGTCGTCGAAGCGAAGCCTCTTCACTTCCGTCCAATAATAGTAACGCTCATAAATCCGTATGTTCCTTGTGTTGACAAGATTTCTATCCCTTCCCTTTGGCATGGCTGCAAAAATAATAAAAAATCCTCAGAAAGGGGCATAAAAAATGAGGCATCCCCAAGAGAATGCCTCATTTTTAGTTCAATATTCAAACGTCATTCTACAAACGGCAGAAAGATGGCTCTATCTTGCGCCAAACGCCATCCTCGCTCTTCATGCTGAAATAGTAGCTCACCACGGTCTCCTTGGTCACGTTGCTCTCACGGAACAAGTCCATGATGCTGGTGTATTCCTCATCGTTGAACTTGCCTTCGAGCTGGTAGAGCTTGCTGATGCTCGTGTAGTTGAACTTGCCGTTTCGGTTGCGCTCCAGGAGGTTCATGCAAAGCTGGTACATCGGATCGTCCTTGCCCTTCTCGCTCTTCTCGATGTAAGCACCAAGGAAGTCCATCAGTCTCTGGGCCGCAAGCTCGGAACGCTCATCGAATCCCTTCACGTCCTGGCTCTTCACCTCAAACTTGAAGTCATCCACCACGATGGTGAAACCACGCTGCTCCTTGGAACGAAGCTTGCCATACTCGGCCATCACGCTTTTGAAGCCCTCGCTCTCATTGTCAAGCCAGTCACGGAAATCCTTCACCTTCAAGGCTATCTCCACAACTCTGTCCTTCACGTTTCGTGCAAGGCTTCCACGAATGCTCTCGTAGGCATTGCGCTTGTCAAGTTCACTCTGCTGCTTGTTGGCAGTCAATGTTCTCAGGAGTTCTTCCTGTTGCTCGGCACTGAGGCCTTTCAAAATGTCTTCTGTCTTCATAATTTTAAAATTTTTATTCATTGTCTATTTTCTTTTTCAGTATCATTCTCAGTTTCAGAGATAACTGCTGCAATTCTTCTATATCAAGATCTGCAAACACCTTGCCTGCTATCTTTGGACTCTTGCAATAGTTATTGATGGCTGTCCAGTTGGTAGTATCAACTCCTATCTTCTGCAAGAGCTTCAGGCAGGAACTTCGCTTCTTTCTTCGCTGCTCCACATAGTCCACATAGATGTTTCTCTTTTCAGGGAAACGCTTCTCCAGGAGGTTGCAAAGGTCATCATACTCTTTTCGTGTGATTTCCTTCAAGCTCTCGGTTCTTCCTCCAGTAGCAACGCTGACCATTTCTTTCTTCAAGTACTCGTTATCACCGATTTTTGGCACTCGTTTCAAGATGGAGTAGAACCTTGCAAAATTAGTCACTTCTTGCATATTTTACTTTTGAATATTCCATAAAAGAACTTATCATTTATAATAAAATCACACGTCTGCATTTTGTATCTTACGGTGATTTTTAATAATTTTGCATTATTTTTTTCCTTACGGATAGCAATATCTGCAATCCTTTCTTTATACCATTTGATAAGAACGTCTGTGAATTCTTTCCTTTCCTTCCTATCGAAATCTTTTGCACAGGCAATACCTATCTTAATTTCAGCATAACTTTTTTTGCCATCTACCTCGTAAAACGCTGTTATTATTGCTACACCTAATTTTTCCTTGTTCTGTTTCATAAGCCCTAATCTTTACAGGTTGGTTTCCATGTGATGTTGATGATGGCATCAAGTTCACCCTTTCCGTTACACTTTGGGCAGGTAACCTTGATTCCTTTCCCGAAGTCATCGGTACCCCAGTACCATCCGTTCCCCTGGCAATACTCACATCGATGTCCCACACTTACCAATGTCTCATGACTATCATGTCTCATTGGCTTCAGTTCAATCATTCTGTCAACTTTACTCATTTTCAGTTCCCTCCATATTATTTAAATATTCGTTTTTAAGAGCATCCAGTGACATGTCTGTCAGTTTACCTGCTATTTCATCATACATCATCTGCTGATCCATATACGAGAAATTTTCGGTCTTTTTCTGGATGTACTCCATGATTTTGTTTATAACTTCTTCCATGATTCATTCATTTTTAGTCGTCACCCCAATATCTGTTCGCTCCCTCGTCCCAAATGGTGTATTCACCCTTTTCCCCGATGAAGCGACCCTTCGAGAAAGCCTTGAAGCCCTCCACCCATATCTTCAGAGTCGCATCGTACATCACGCTTTGCGCTGCGCTGCCTCTTGGAGCCTTTCCTTGCGCATGGCTGATGAAGATGATGAGCTTGTCACGGTGTGCCTCCTTGAAGCGGATGTATTCCCTGTAGTTCATCTGTGTGTACTGGAAGGAATCCACCACCACGATGTTCACACTCTTGCGCTTGTCAAGGCGATCGCTCAGTTCCCTCATGTTCTCACCGTTCAACAGGTAGAACGATTTGTTCACCTCGCTCATGCCATATCTCTTCAAGGTGTTCTGCATGGTGAGCGAGTCACCTTCCTCCAGACTGTTGTAAGCCACACGGTCAAACTCACACAGGTACTTGCAAAGCTGCATCACGAAGCTGCTCTTGCCGTTGCCGCTGTTGCCCCAGATGAACCATACGCCTGTACGCTCAGGCTCGCCAAAGGCTTCCTTCCACTCGCCCTTGAAGGCAAAGGTGCGCTTCTTCTGCTTCAACACCTCTTTCACAGTCAATGCTCTCATTTCTTGATGCTTTTGATTTTCTTCACTCTTCTCACGCTCTTCTTCACTCTTCTCAGGTCGTACTCACAGCCGTCGGCCTCTGTTATCACTTCCTCGATGTCCTTGCGGTCACTCAGTCCGTTTGCCGTACAAATGGCATACACATCCTGGGGTATCGTGTCGTCAAGCTCGAAGTACTTGCGGCCGATACGGCTGTAAAACTCCTTGTAGCCACGCTTCTTGCATCTGAGGCCACGGCTGATGCGTGTCTTGATGTAATCGGTGGAGAGGAACACCACGCCACACTTGTCCTCTATCTTGTTGTAGAGGCTGATGAAGTACTGGAAGACGCTCTCGATGAGCTTGTCGGCTTCGTCGAACACCAAGAGAGGGGCATCCATCTGAATCAGCTCGTTTTGGATGGTTATCCATAACTCCCTAACCGTGTACCCATCGGTGCGGATGCCCATCTTGTGGGCTATCTCTCTCACAAAGTCGCCCTTGTGGAGGTCTTCTGAGCAAAGGATGTAGAACACCTCACGGTTTTCCTCGCCAAAGATCTTTGCCGTGGTGGTCTTGCCACTTCCAGCTTCGCCCACCACCCAGGTCACGTTCTTGTCATTCTGGGCATCACGCATGGCAAGGGTGATGTCATGGAAGGCATGTGTCTCCACAATCTGCCAGCCCTCATCGTTGCCACCCACCGTGCCAACCTGGTCGCTTACCTTGCGCCACATGTCTTCGCTGATGTTCTCCCACTTGCCGTTGAGGATGTTGCTCACGGTTCCTGCACTTGTGCCCTTCATGCTTGCCACGGCCTTGTTTTGGCTCGCAAACTTTGACACATACATTCTCAGTCTGCCTGTTATCTGTTCCTTTTCCTTGTTTGTAAACTCCATGATTCAGTTCCTTTCTTTATTTTAAATTGTTATTACATTTTTCCCATTGCCTTGGTATCGTCAAACTCCACCACCTGGCAAATATTATCCCAGTCGATGTTGCTCACTTTCTTGGTCACCTTGCCGATGCTCAGTTCTTCTGGCTGACCTCTGTATTTCCTTGTGCGTCGGTCTATCTGTCTTTGCACCTCCTTGCTCACACCCTTCAGCTTTGGTGTGCGTAGGCCGTGCTGTTCAGGAGCCACGCCCTCGTCATACTCGATTTGCCTTGCCTCCACTTGTCGCTCTATGCGACTTTGCTCGGTTGCCTCACGCTGCTGCCTGATGAAAAGAGCCTCGCCCTCGGTCTGTTCCTGTATGGCTCGGTGTATCACCATGTATGGCTCAGCCACTCTCTCAAATCTAAGCTGTCCTGCTTTGTCCTTCCAGTAGAGGCGAATGCTCGTGAAGTCGTATGGGTCGTATTTCACCACAAACTTCTGATAGGTGTGCTTCCTTCGCCATTCCAAGTCTGGCACTCCAGGGCTGCTCATCACCTCGTAGGTTCGCTTCTTGCCCTTGATGGTTATCTCGATTCCGCTGCTGGTGAAGGTGCTCATGCGGTCTGCCTGTACCCAGAACATTTCCACCATGTCGCTCACTGTCACCACTGGGGTCTCAGGGTTCACGCTCTTCTCATACATGTCGATTCTCCTTTCACCAGTGGCAGGGTGTGGCATTTCGTTCCATTCCTTCCTTGCCTCCACGTAGAGGGCTTTCAGTTCGTCGTATGTTGGAAGGCTGTCCTTGTTTGCCTCGATGAACTCCAAGTTCGGGCGGCTCGTTTCCTTCTTGGTGGTGATGTTCTGTCCTGTAAAGTTCCATTCCTTGTGAAGTACCTGGCTCTGTAGCCTGTAGAAGAGGTTCTCGATCGTCTTGCTCGCTCCGTTGTATGGGGTGGTGGTACGATGGATGTGGCATAGCTTCTTGAAGAACTCCTGGTTCTCCAGCTTCTTATGGCCACCTTGGTTGTCATACACGATTTCGTAGGGCTTGTGTCCGCTCACCTGTATGGCCATCCTGTAGCTCATGTACTGGGCTTCATAGTCCTCGCTGTCACTGATGCAGAAACCAAGGAGACATTCTGAGTAAGCATCTATCACCTCATACACGCTCGTGGTTCTCACCTTGCCATCCTCATCCTTGTAGTAGAGGTTGAGCTTCGTGCCGTCACCATACCAGAGGGCATCCCTCATCTGTGGAAGTTGGGTCTTGTGTCTGCGGTCAAACTTTTGGTGTGCCTTCTGCTCGCCATGTACGGCATCATACCACAATGGCTGCACGGCTGCACTGTCAAGCCATATCTTCAAGCTGCGGATGCTCTTCAGGGGCTTCCACCCACGGCTCTCACACTCTTGGTTGAACTGGGTGAAAATCTGAGAGTCTGTCAGCACTGGCACACGGCTTCTTTTCAGTGCCACGAGTCTTCTGCCAGCTTCCTCTGTTATCTTCACCGTGTTCTTATTGCCTATCTTGCCACTTATCAGTGAGGGATAGCCATCCTTCTTGAAGGTGCTCATCTTCACTTTCAATCGAGCGAGGTTCTTGGGGAGGGTATGTCCAAAGGCTTCCCTCATCTTCTCGCTTTGCTTGAACACGATGCTCCAGAGGTCGCTTCTTCTGCCACCACCCAGGGCATGTGTCGTGGCTTGCAGGTCATTCATCCTGGCAAGGAGCATTTTCAGCACGCTTGCGTTCTGGGTGTATTCGTCGATGAGCTTCTGTGAAAGTCTTGTTTGAACACCATTCAAATCGTATTCAAACGACTCGTAAAACTTACGAGCTTCCTCATCCACCTGCATGTAGTCCTTCAACTCTTGTCGCTCCAACACGTCCTTGGGGTCGCCATATTTCTCCACGAATCTCATTCTGTACTTCTTGGGAAGGGAGGCATACACATACAGGGCATAGTTTCCTTCACCCTTGCCCTGTCTGGCACATTGGATGTTGCCACGACCAACATTGCTCATTAATGTGTTTCCCTTAATGACAGGTTCGTCACCTCTTGTTAGTTCATCAAAGGAAACACACAGTATCTTGTTGTAAAACTCCATTCCGTTATTTGTTTAATATTCTTGTATGTTTTTACTCTTCTATCCCATCACCAGGCACACCTCTCAAGGCGATGGCACTGGCAAGGAAGTTCACAACCACGGCAAACACACACAATACGTCACTTCTGTCAAAAGACAATGCGCAAAGCATCACAAAGCTCACCAAGAACCAAATCAATCTCAGTTTCATGGCAAGGGCAAGGCTGAGAAACCATTTCCATTCCTTACCATATATCAGTCTAAATGCTTCCTTCATAATTCTTTATTTTTGAGGATCCAACTTATCGCCTACAGGTATGCCACCAAAATCCTTGATGGCCATGTATCTCACCCTTCTTGCCAGGTGAGAGTCCTTCTTGTAGTTGAGCGATTTACTAACCATCTCAGGAGTGATACCAAACAGGGTGGCTAACTTTCTGCCAACACCACGATCCACAATAACTCTTTTTTTCATATTCTTTTTGTGTTAATTCTTATTATTTTGTCCCTATTCTCGCCAATATTTTGTATCTTTGGCGGCGTGTTCAATTATCAAACACGGTGCAAAGATAAACAAATTGTAGATATAAACAAAAATTTTGGCGATATTTTTATCAACAAAATGTAGATTTTAACATATTATGGATAAAAAAACTATGTTGGAGGCTTTAATTTCTCATTTTACAGGTGGAAATAAAGCTCAGTTTGCCAAGCATTTGAGTGTCTCACCACAAACTATTAGTGCGTGGGTAGCAAGAAATACATTTGATTCTGAATTAATATACGCAAAATGTAGAGATGTTAATCCTTCTTGGTTGCTTACTGGAGAGGGAAATATGCTTTTAAAGGCAAATAATACACAAAATGTAAAAGAAGAGCATGAAGCTATACCTTTTGTTCCTGGAGAATCAGCCAGCAACAAACCGATACCTTTGGTTACGGAACGTGCTGCTGCTGGATTCGGCAATGAATTTTTCTCTATACAAGGTGAGGATGTGAAAGAATACTATATCATTCCAAAGTTTCGTTTCTGCCATGTGGACTTTATGATTGAAGTGTCTGGACTCTCAATGTTTCCCCATTTCAAGTCTGGTGATGTTGTTGCTTGTACCATTCTCCATGATGCCAAATACATTCAGTGGAACAGATGCCATGTCATTGCCACAAGAGAGCAAGGCATACTTGTCAAGCGAATCATGCCAAGTGAAGAGGAAGGATGCTTCAAGATAGTCTCCGACAACAAGGACTATCCATCATTCAATCTACCAAAAGAAGAGATTACAGGAATAGCTTTGGTCGTAGGATGTGTGAGCTTGGAATAATTGATTTGTGTATATACTCATTATATAAATATGTGAAAGTCCTTTATTTATAGGGCTTTCACTTGTTTTTTGCCCCTCGAATAACTGAAAATTACCCTTATTTTACACGGCTAAAAGCCTACTTTTAACCGAATTTTCTTATTTTTTTGTCCCTTTTCCACACCTTAAACAATATTTTTACATCGTATTTTGCACACCTAAACGCACACCTAAAACAAACATTTCGTTTTTCATTTCATCAATTTGCATACCTAAACGCACATCTAACCGCCCATCTAACCATCATTTTTATGCTTTTCAAGTACTTTTCTCTGGGAGAGGAAAACAAAAACGGCTTGCAAACTATTCAAAGATAGCTTACAAGCCGTTCAAATGCCTTAAAATGAACGTTTTATACGTTCATTTATTCTTTGTTCCCACTGCGTATCAGATGGCTCTGAATAATCATTGCCTTGCTGTTGATCAGATGCACTCCATCACTCAGTCCTGCGTGGAGCAACGTGCTCTTTTCATAGCCTATCTGTTCGGGCGTTAAAACGTCAAATATGGCTGATATAGAGCCAAAATAGTAGTTCTTCCTGCCATTGAGCAGGTGTACGTGTATTACCTTTGTCATTGCCTTATAATTTTGTCGTAACATGAATAATTTATCGGGTGCAAAGATACCAAATATTTATTATATGGAAGAATTTAATAATATAAAACTTCTAAATATTGCTTATTTGGAATTTTCCAATAATCAAGAAATACAGTTATCAAACTTACTTTTAAAGCCTATAGATGCCTGACGAAGGAACAATCTCTGTTATCCATTCCATCCATCAAAGCCCAAAGAAGGCGATATGAGCCATCAGGAGCCTCTTACGCATAAATGGATGATAAACCACCCACCAACTCCCTCAAAAAGCCCTCATATCGCCTTCAATGTAACATTTTCCCTTTGAACGCTCTTCAAATGTTCGTTGAATGTCATATGAATGTTATATGAATGTAACATTTCGTTTTTGTTTTCGTTCACCCCTCAAATCTCTCAAACTCCCAGTGTTTAAAGGGCTTTCCACTGATTTAGGGTCTCATTCATTTTTACACATTTCGTTTTACCCCCTATACATAGAACTTCATTCGCTTCTTTTCTAATTCCGCAATTTCTTGATACATGAACTTACATGTAAAATCATAAATCGGCATTGCAGCACTATGCTCGTCTGCTTTCTTAAATTTCAACTTTTGGCTATAATAGTTCACAAGATGCTCATCAGGGTCACAATCAGCAGCAAATAAGAAAAGATATTCACAACCAACAATCTTTCTCAACTCAAAAATCAAAGGAACGATAAAATGCCAAAAGACGATTGCTCCCAGACTTTGGTCAAGATTATATTTATCCCAAACTTCACGACAATCATCATTGGCACAGAAATGCACAATCTCCACACCAGCAAAGGTTTTGCCCACATTCTTGATGTTTTTGTCGAAAATAGAATTGATTTCCTGAGAATCTGTTGTAGTATGAAGGATACGAGCCACTTCATCTTTCTTCAATCCTTTTTTTGCCCTAACAGATTCCAAAATGGCTTTCAATCCATCCCTATCTTCTTCTGGCACGTTTCCCCCATTCAGCTTTTCAGACAAAGTAGAACAAAGTTCCTTGAGCCTAGTCAATTTTTCTCCTTCTATGAATTCATCAAACAACAATCCACACTTCAAAGAAAAGAAGAACAACACATTAGCATCGCTATCTTTCACCACATAATAGGCAACAACACCAGACTCATCTTCTTGATAGGCCTCATTCAGCAAAGCATCCGCAACATTGTTGTTTCGAGTGCTATAGAAAGAATCGATCAATCGCAAATTCTCTTCATTAGAAGCCAGCCGTTCACAACGAAGAGAATGTATCAAAGCCATTTGTTCCTCAGTTATTCTCATGGTTTATGCAGTATAAAGATTTAATTGACGCAAAACTGCTCGTCTTTCACGAACCCTGTTGGCATCAACCATAATGTCTTCTGTTTTCATCTCTACCTCACATGAATCCTGTTCATCATAGCCTTCTCTTGCGTGTTTCCAAGAAAACTCTCCATGCGTTAAAGTACTCAAACTCCAAGACTTCTGTGGAGCATAAGTTTTAAACACCATATCAAACACTGGCTCATATTGTACAACCTGCTCTTTATCCATCAATTCTGGGAGAGAATCATTTTTATAATGCTGGCGAATCTGAACCATGACAGGACCATATTTCCAAGCCTCAAATTGTGCATCAAACATAGGCTCGCCCTTTTGAATCAAGCACTCACGCTGCGTGAAATAAAGTAGCTTATGCAACTTCATTTCATCAATACGAACGCCAAAATCATCCATATAGCGCTTGTATATATAAGAGGCAACTTGTAATATTCCCATCATAGTCATTATTCATTTTATAGTTTATTGCCGCAAAGTTACGCTTTTTTATTGAAACCGCCAAAGAAAATCAAAAGAAATCTGCGAAAATCCGTGTAATCCGTGCCTTATCTATATCCTAAGAAACTTATGACACACCCTCACAAAACGGGTGAATGAGAGCAAGAAAACGAATGAATGAGAGTAAGAAGAGGGGTAAAAGAAGGATTTTAACCTACTAAAACAGTTCTTTCAACTAAGAAAAGAAACATTTATACTTAGATAAAATCTCCGTTCATAGACGTTGAATGTCCGTTCATAGACGTAGAACCGCCGTTCAAAGACGCTGAACCGCCATTCAACGTCTATGAACGGAGATTTCAATAGGGTTAAAGAACATTTTATCCTATAATCAACCAAGACTTTTCCCGAGATTAACCCATTATTAATACAGCAAGAAGGAAGAAAGGAGATAAGAGGAAGCCTGAAAAGAAATAAAAGGAGGAGAGAAAAGAAATAAGAGAAGGGAGAAAAGAAATAAAAGGTATAAGGAAATGAGATAAGGGGCATAAATGAAGAAAAGATGTTTTTAATTTGGTGGTTTCACCATTTATTCGTATCTTTGCCAACAAAGAGAATATCACTTAAAAGAAAGGCGAGCAATTATGGCAAGAAAACTATATCCGATAGGATTACAAACTTTCGAACGAATCAGAGTGGAGGATAAGTTCTACATCGACAAGACGGAATATGTATATCGTATGGCACATACGGATGGTACTTATTTCTTCCTAAGCCGTCCACGCCGTTTCGGAAAGTCGCTGTTGCTGACTACCATGAAGAGCTATTTTGAAGGAAAGAAGGAGCTTTTCAAAGGACTCGCCATCGAAAAGCTGGAAAAGGATTGGATAAGCTATCCGGTGCTTCATTTCGATATGAGCATGGGCAAACACATGGAGATAGCCCAGCTGGAAAGATATTTCGACCAGCAACTTGCAGAACAAGAGCAGAAATGGGGCATTACGAATCCGGCTGTTGATGCCAACGTCCGCCTCATCTCACTTATCCAGACTGCCTATAGGGAAACGGGCAAGCAAGTGGTAATACTGATTGACGAATATGATGCCCCTTTGCTTGATGTGGTGCACGAGGATGAAAAACTGGAAGAACTTCGCAACGACATGCGCAATTTCTACAGTCCGCTAAAAGGATGCGAGAAATTGCTCCGCTTCGTATTCCTCACAGGCATCACCAAATTCTCTCAGCTCAGCATCTTCAGCGAATTGAACAACATCACCAATATCAGTATGGACGAGCCGTATGCCGGCATTTGCGGAATTACGGAAGATGAACTGGTGAACGGAATGCGGGATGACATAGAGGCACTTGCTGAAAAATTAAACTTATCGTATGAGCAGACGTTAGCTAAGTTAAAGGATAATTATGACGGCTATCATTTTACATGGCCTTCTCCTGACGTTTATAATCCGTTCTGCTTATTAACCTGCTTTGCCAAGCAGAAGATTGATTCCTACTGGTTTGGATCAGGCACTCCTACTTATCTGATCAATATGATGCGCAATTTCAACTTTCTGCCAGCGAACCTGGGCGAGAGTATGGAAGCCGGAAAGGATGACTTTGATGCTGCCACGGAAACCATGACCACCATCATGCCGCTGCTCTATCAGAGTGGCTACATCACCATCAAGGATTATGATGAAGAAACGGAGCTCTATACCCTAGCCATTCCTAACAAGGAAATAAGAGTTGGATTGTACAGAAGTTTGTTGCCTCATTATCTGACCTCAAAGACTGCAATGTGCAATACCACCATCGCCAAGATGTCGGTGCTTATTAAACAGCGCAAGATAGACGAAGCATTACAGTTGCTGAAATCGTTTTGGGAGACTGTGCCTTATTGCAACAACACCCATTACGAAGGGCATTACCAGCAAACGATGTATATCAACTTTGCCTTGCTCACGAATTTCAGGATTATAGTGGAGCAACATACGTCAAAGGGGAGAATTGATATAACCATGGAGACGGACGATACTATCTATGTAATGGAGCTGATGTTTGGAAAGACTGCCCAGGAGGCTCTTGAGCAGATAGAAAGCAAGCATTATGCCGAGGCCTTTGCCATGAGCGGCAAGGAAATTATCAAGGTAGGTATGAGCTTCAATATCAAAGAAGACAACACCATCGTGTTCGATTGGAAATCATCAGAAATTTAGATGACAAAAAAAGCGTGCAGACGACTATGATGTGGCTTGCACGCTTTTTCCTTTTATATTCTTTTTATATTCATCCTACAGCGAAAGGGGTCGTAAAGACTTGAAGAAGACCGAGATGAGTTCCTTCTGCTACTTGCAATAATCAATAGTTACGACATCTTAAACTATTAATTAAGATGATTATTTCCTTGATTCCGCAATAATAACTCCACGAAATCTTTTATATTTACAACAAAAATGCGAGGAAATTCAATCTCATTGAGAATTTTAAAGTGAGCATCATTACTCACTATACAACTTGCACCAGCAGAAAAAGCACAATCTACAAATTTGTTGTCATCCTCATCAGCTTGAATGAGATGCAACTTATAATAGGGTGTTACGAATTCCACATTCTTTTGACTTAGAATCACAGACACAACATTACTGGCAATATTTGCATTAGTCTTCTGCTCAATGATTTCTAAATACTCCTCAATAATTTCATTTGTAACGCACAAGGTCAATTTACCTTTCAAGAAATCATCCCAAATCTTACGATAAGGGCTTATCCTTGGAAGGCTCATCAATAAGCAATTAGTATCAAGAACTATCTTTCTCATTTGCCAGAAGTACGTAAATGTTCATTACCCCAGCTCTCTATGGTATCAAGAGTTATACTTCCATTATCGCACAACTCATCAATCCCCTCATCAACCTTCTTTGCAAAGTATTGAGAGAGAACATTTTCAAGATTATCTAATTCCTGTGGAGTCTTGATATAAGACATCATTTGAAGAATCTTCATCTGAGCAGGGTTAAATACAGTCTGTTCCATTCTATTTCAATTAAACGTTCAACTTTGCCGCCAAAGTTACACTTTTTTCTCGAAACCACCAAGCAATTAACAAGAAATCTGCAAGTTATCAGCAAATAACCACGAAATTAACCGTAAACTATAAACTATTAACTGTAAACTATAAACAGCTGTTCCCTACCTCAGCAAGCTATAGTAAGGCGGTCCCATCCCGCACAACATGGCGAAGACCGCTTTGGTCCGCCAACCTTAGAGCGTAGCGGTTCTGAGCACCGAGTAGGGCGGTTTCCCTCTTCTTCCCTGAGGGGAGAAGACCGAGATGAGAGGTGGAGCCTTCCTTAAGGGTAAGGAAGGACGGGTAGGTTTTCGAAAAAACTCCCTTTGGCTAAAGATTTTGCAAATGAGCGCAATGAAAGTTTGCTTTCAAATTGCCGAGTGCAGCTAATCTTATCTAAAGGGAGACGGAGGGATTCGAAAGACTCCTTCTTTAACGGTAAGGAACCTTATATCCAAGGCAATACCTAAATTGACTGCTTACCCTCATTTCTCATATTTTATTCCTGGATATATCACCAATACAGCATACCAAGCATATTGCAAGCAGTTACACTTTTCGGTGTATTTTACATTGCTTTTTAACCTACTTGATAAGTATCAAATCAAAGTACATTAGACGAGTCTTTAATGGCTTATCAGAAACAATACCTCTATATGATTTTTCCTACTCTTCTGTGCTGAACATAAAATCAAAACCATTCTTCTTATAAAATGCTACAGGCACGTCTTCATTATAGGCATCAACTACCAAATAACGACATCCCGTTTTATTATATGGCTCAACAAACCAGGACTTAATAAAGTCCATTACTTCTGTCCCGATATGAAGATGCTGAAATTTTGTTGAAATTCCCAATCTTCCTATAAGTACAGCAGGATATATCAAATCCTGTTTTATATGAGGAACATGCTTTCCAACCTTTTTCTTTCTCGCATTAGGCAAGTATTTTGTGAAAATACTGGCATTTGAGACCGTAAAGGCACATACGATATCAGCCTTGGATTCCTCAAGATAATAGCAGTAAGATTTACCGAACAAGTTGTCGGCATAAGACATAGCATCATTATGGAAGAATCCATCCAAGTCTTCATTGCCACATGAAAATGAAATAGATTCTTCCAATATTTCTTTTGTCAATGGTGAAAACACCGTTTTATCTGCTAAAAATCCCATAATACTAACTTAAAATTTTGCTTTTGCCAGAATAGCCTTCATCTCAGCACGCTGCTTTGAGAAATCTATGCTACCACGCTTCTTCAATGTTTCTTCAGCTTTTTCTCTGAAAGCTAAAGCCTCGTCACCTGTCAGCATTGGGATACCACTAATTGCTAATGCCATAATCCTATCTCCTATTTATTTAATTTATATAACTTGCCGCCAAAGTTACGCTTTTTTCTCGAAACCACCAAGCAATTAACAAGAAATCTGCAAGTTATCAGCAAA
>OOCM01000122.1_pt1 | contig 84175 bp, 86 predicted proteins | sample 1671111 | NCBI WGS metagenome assembly OOCM01 (sample SAMN06348123, study PRJEB24527) | human gut metagenome | biome: human gut; feature: ankylosing spondylitis patient; material: feces | host: Homo sapiens | place: China | collected 2015-10 | reverse complement strand
GATGCAAAGGTAAATACTTAATGTGTTAAAACCTTACGCTGTAATGGTGATATACACTTCATAAAAACAATTTTGAGCAGCATCTATCTTTTCATCTTCTGATGAATCTTGCCTAATTCTTTGATGACACTTACGAAAAGGAATTGACCATATTCTTTTTGCTGAAAAATTCATAGAATTCTCTAATTCTGGTGTCATCTGTTGTGTTGAATAATACGTTTGCATAGAGTTCTTGTAACTTAGCCATGATCCATAATAATCTTCTATAGAATCTGGAAAATTCAACACGTTAATCTGTTCCAGATATTTTATAAAAGGTAATTCATTTACATCCTCAGGTATTTCTATATTATCATCTATAATTGGAGTAAGACTCTCATCACTAACTTTTTGGAGTATTCCTCTATACTCTTTCAGAAAAGCATTTTTTTCATAAGATAATGTTTTATGATTAGATGCAGCATTTATCTTTTCTGTATGCAATTTTCCTAACAGTTCACAAACAATCTGCTCCGCCTTAGTTGGTCTGTTGTTTTGAATTAAAAACTTCTCATATAATGCGCCTAATGAATTGGGAACTTGCATTACTTCAACTTTTAACAAAAACATTCTCAACTCCACTTTTCCTAACTTCAACATTTTTTCGACTATAGGATAATACGAAACCGTATCTTTTACTTTCTGTAAAAAAGAAATGACTTCTTCTATTCCACATTTTCCCTGTTTCAAGCCTTTAATCTGTTCATAAAAGGAATTGGATAGAGTCTTGTTAGTATAGAGAATAAACCGATTACCATCTTTCAAGAAATCTATCTTGGAAATACTTATGGCATATAACGTAAGCCAATTGTCGAATGTTTTCCAAAAGTCAGAATCGGCATCTGTCATTTTAGCATCATCATCAACAGAGTTCTTTACTTGAATAAGCCATTTTGTTTTATCTGCACATAATACAACAATGTCATCCTCCGTTTCATACTTAATGACATCACCTCCTTTAATATCGAGTAAGAAAATTACAAAAGCCAAAAACTGAATATCAAATCCTAAAGCTTGCAAATCTGCTTTGTGGCGTTTTACAAATTCTTCTGTTGTTAATGGAACTCCCATAAGCTTTTTAATATATTATTCCACAGTTTCCCAAAAACTTCATAAGCATCCAACCGTATATCACCATTACAGCGTCCTCACTATTTTACAAGTAGTTACACCTATCAGTTTTTTGAAAAATGTTATATTTGTTCCTCATTGCAGTATCGCTCTGCACTTGTCGCCACTCGAATGAGGAATATTGTTTTATTCTACTTTTGATAGGATTACCTCAGGTGAGGTGCCCATCAGGGTTATGGCGGAGTAATCCATATTGCGTGTAACCATACGATTGCCTTCTTTTCTAACTGTTCGGAAATTCCGAACAGTTGCTGACAGCATCAATTTTCTGAAGACTTACCTATTTGTCATATTCTTCTAAGAAACGTTTAATCATGGAAGTTACAGCTTGCGGAGACCGCTTGACATGAACTATCCCCATAATTACAACTTGCTCGCCATCTATCAAATCCAACCTCTTTTTGCTTTAATATAAGACTCAACTTGCGAATTTGGAATGCAGCGGCCAGCTCTATTTTCCTTCAGAGCATATTCTGCAGCCGCAATCATCACCTCACGTGATATCCCATGAATCGAATTACTTGTCAACATAATACATTCTCCTTTATTTTAATCATTGCCTGCAAATTTGCGGTTTTCTTTCGTAATCACCAAGGATTTAAGAGAAAAAATGCATTTATTAACCTATACTTGGCTTATGGCTAAACATTACAGCGCACAAAATGATTCTGCTTCCTTACCGGTTCTGAGGCGATAGTCATCACGCATACGCTTTTCCATTTGTGCTATGTATTCTGCCTTCCGCTCCCTAGAAGCCTTGAAGCGACGCATAAAATCTGCTTTTTTTTCTTCTATGTTCATAACGTAAGCTTCTTATTAATTATTGTATTGCTTCGACTCCCCTGTCCCCCTCTTGCGAAGAGGGGGTCCTTACCCAATACCCAAGCCCTAAATCCCTACCATAGGGATTAGGGATGTAACCGCCCTCCGGTGCTCGGAACCGCTACGCTCTAAGGTTGGCGGCCCATCAAAGGTCTTCGCCATGTTGTGCGGGATGGGACCGCCTTACTATAGCTTGCTGATTAGAACCACCTTACTATAGCTTGCTGATTGGGGGCGGCTTGCAATTACCCTCATAAAGGCATGTTGGAGAACCTTGATATAGAGGATTAATCATTAAACTCTTCAAAGAATTGTTTTCTTTTTCCCTCTAATTCACAAGTCTTCTGACTCATAAATTGACAAGTGAAATCATACATCGGAATGGCAACACAATGCTCATCTGCCTTTTCAAACTTCAACTGATCTGAATAATAGCGTATCAGCTCTTCATAAGGAGTCAAGTCGGCAGCAAATAAGAAAACATATTCACAACCTACTATTTTCAACATTTCCAATATCTTTGGTACTATAAAATACCAAAATACAGTTGTTCCCAAATTCTGAGGTAAACCATATCCATCCCACACTTCACGATGAGCATCATTCGCACAAAAATGAACCAACTCAACTCCAGGGAATGTCTTGCCTACATTCTTTAGATTCTTACCAAATATCTTGGAGAATTCATCTGAATCAACTGACAAATGCAAAACTCTCGCAACATCCTCTTTCTTAATACCCTTCTTTGAACGAACGCTTTCAAGAATAGAAGCTATCGCCTTCTTGTTTTCTACAGACTGTGTTTCATCCAAACTCATGCGGAGAATCGTATCATAAAAAGATTGTATCTCTTTCAAACGGTCACCCTCAATGAATTCATCATAAAGCAAACCACATTTTAGTGAAAAGAAAAAAAGAATTTTATCATCCACAGTTTTCACTATGTAATAAGCAATTCGATTATTCTCATCATCATCATAAGCATCTCCTTGCAAAGTATCTACAAGACTATTGTTACGAGTATTGTAGAAATCATCTATCAATGAGAAATTTTCCGGTTTTGACGAGAGTCGCTCACACTTTAAACTTCTGAGCAATTCCAATTGTGATTCTGTTATCTTCATGCGTAAACTGGTTTGTGGAATTGTTCCAAGTTAGTTAACAAGAAACGTCTTACTCGGAAACGGGCGGCATCTTCTTTGATGTCCTGGATATCCATTGATGTACCCTCTCCTTGCATCATGGCACGTTTCCAAGAATCTTCACCATGAATAAGATTGCTCAAACTTCTTGTTTTCTTTGCAGATAACAGTTCGAAAACACTATCAAAAATGGTCTTATATTCTTCTATAATGCTTGACGGCAAAACATCATGCAATGAATTTGATATATATGCGGCATGAACTTCCGGAATATATGGTCCGAGAGTATGAGCATAAAATATTGCTTCAAACAGAGGGCTCCCTGTTTGAACTATACACTCACGCTGCATAAAATAAAGCAAAATCTGCAACTTCATTTCAGCAATACGAGAGCCATACTGGTACTCGTAACGCTGACTGATATAAGATGCTATCGTATGTACATCAACCATAACGTTCCTTTCTTTTTGTTCGTTTACACGAAATGTTACCATTTTTGTGCAAAAATAAGGTTTTTCTGTGAAACTACCAAATTTTTGGGGGAGTTTTTGCTTCATATCCTAATGTCTCACACATCATCCAAATTAACATCCGCCAAGTCTGCTCCAATAATCGTCACTCGATTGTTGTATTTGCGTATCTCATGCCCATCCTTTATTTGCTTGGTGTAGCGATTGGCATCCAACTGGAGGCAACGACACACATTGCGACTTGCAGTTTCCATGTTCTTGTCGATAATGATGATTTGTGCATCGTGGTTCTCTCGCAACATATCACAGAAATAGTTGTCGGCAGAAGAGAATGAATAGCCAAGAATGATGATCTTACTTGCACGCAGCACCATCTGAGAAGCATGATACCATGTATCAATGTAATGCTTGGATATGACAGGGCGCAACTTTAATGGTGGCAAGAATGATGGGATGGGTATAGACTTGTGGTCTGGATCAAAACTTATCTCGGCTGCAAGTTGATTCTTGAAGAAATCTTCTAAATCAATGGTCGTTAAATCATCATGCAGAAAATCGTTCTTGTTCTCTACATCTACATACTCTTTGAGTGAGCCATGGAAATAGAGAGCTGTCGGAGAAGTTTGGGAAGCATACGATGTATAGTTGAACGTGATGACTTGGCAGTCTTTTCCGTCCAATTGGTCGTAAATAGTGTGGTGGTCTTTGTTCTCTACAGCCACATTCTCTTGTGCCTTTTGCTGCTCCTCGCTTACCAAGTATGCCCATAGAATCCAGGATATGTATAGATAATCGCGGATATAACTGTTTTGCCCCGTATAAAATCCATAGAAATACCCTGCGAGCAGTTGCTCTATATCGAGCATATTCTTATAGATATGGCGCAAGATGGGATTGTTCGACTCATGGATGCTCTTCTGAAGTATCTCCACGATGATGTTCTTGAATGTGTCGGTATAGTTGAGATGGCTTAAATCTATGATGCTGTCATCTTTTACTACCGTATCAAACACCTCTTCTATCAAGTTCATCGTCTCGGCATCAATCTCTGCTCCTTTCTTGAAGTCCAACACCTTTTTGAAAAGGCGAACGATAAGCATACCCAGCTTGCGTTGTGACTCATCAAGGCTTGCGTTGTTGGCAAGCTCGTCGTTGATATTATGGCAAATGGAAACAATCTCCCTGTCCAAGTCCTTTGCCAAACGGTCGATGGCTGTACTCACAAACTTGTCGAAATGGAAATGTACTCTGCCTATTGACTTGCGCAAAATGGCATCAAGCGTCTTGCCTTCGTCGGTTTCCAAGAAATCGACAATGCGAGGTATAAGGTCGGCTGATGTCGGCAAGCCAATTGTGGCATCCACTCCAGCACCGAGCACTACCAGAGTAAGTGGCTTATCCTTGCTTCCCAATATTTTGCGAGCGAATTCCTCACCATAGAAATATTGGTTCTGAGTCATTGCATTGGGAGCAATTTGATTGGCTCCGTTGTTGATATCAAATGATGTATCTGCCATTTTCAAAATTTTAATGTTAGAAAGAGGGTTAGGATACTTTCCAAAGTATCTTAGGATACTTGGCGAAGTATCTTAGGATACTTGCCCATGTATCTTAAGATACTTTTTTGGGGGTGTTTTAGCGACCTGCTTGACGGATAGTCTTTTTGCGGGCCGTCCAGGCAGTATTGATTGCTACCCGGATGTTGTCGATGGTCTGCCCTTTCTCCCATTTCGGAACAAAGGGAAGGAGAAGGGAAATGAAACTCTGCTTCACTATCAGCTCATCGGTGAGGGATGGCTCTTGCTGTCGCATGGTTGCCACCACCTCGCCCAGGTCTCTCGCTGTCTTGCAGGAGCGAAGGAGGGTGATGTAGCCTCGCAAGGATTCCACCTTATTTATATATATGGATAAAGCCTGTTCTTCTTCGGTGAGAGGTTGAGGTACTTCGCCATCCTTGGCAAGCGTCTTCTCTGCGAACTGGTCGCCATAGAAGTTTTGCTCTGCCTTTGTAGCGTTGGGGAGGATTTGGTTATTGCCTCCGTATATATTGAAAGTTACATCTGACATCGTATAAAGGTAAAAAAGTAAAAAGGTAAAAGGGTAAAAGGGTAAAAAATGACTTGCTGACTATGATAAACTCTTGATTCTCTTGATATTTTTCAATAGATATTCAACGTTTTTCAATGCCTTTCAACGGAATTGTTTTCGAACCACGGATGTTGTATCTTTGCAACAGCTTAAACGAAGAACGAAGAGTGATGAGTGAAGAATTCAATACCCGGGGTGCTCGACATTCGAAGTTTGGAGTAGCTGACAATTTTAGTATTAACAATTTAAAAGAAAGGAATCGATTATGATTGAGTATTCTATTTACATGATGGGTAATCCTATCAAACCAGAGGAGCCTCAAAAGGCTTATGCCAAGAACCAAGTTCGTGAAATCTGGGACTTGAACAAGTTTTGCAAGCACATTGCATCACATAACGCTGGCTACAGCCGTGGTATGGTGAAAGCCATCCTGTCGGACATGTGCGACTGCATTGTAGAACAACTGCTCAACGGCAACAAGATTAAACTCGGTGAGTTTGGTGTCTTTAGCATCTCCATCAACTGTGAGGGTGCGGAGTCGCTGGAGAAGTTTACCGAGGAGAACATCAAGTCGGTGAACATCAAGTTCAACCCTGGTGTGGACTTTGAGAACCTTGTTGATAAAGCTGAGTTCAAGCTCGTGGCAAGCCGTGCTGGTCAAGCTGCCTTACTCAAGGCTGAAAAGGCGAACGAGACTACCGTTGACCTGGAGGCTGCGAAGAAGAAGTCTACCAAGGACGACAAGAGTGACAACAAGCCATCGGGTGATGGTGGTGATACACCAAACCCTGGCGGTGGAAGCAGTACCGACTCTGGCACCGACGGTGGCGGTGATGGCCTGGAGTAGGATTCTCCCTGTGACTGCATCCTGCATAGTGCAGGGTGTGGTCACCCCTTCAAACTTACGTTTCACTTTTAAACACATTTCTGATTATGAAGAATTTTAATGATGGTTCCAAGAAGATTTCTTGGGTTTCAATTTTGAATGCTGCTGTTCAAGCTTTGATTGCAGCTCTTACTGCACTGGGAGTAAGCTCGTGCGCAAATGCCTTATAGCAATGTTAAGTGTTGAATGTTAAATGTTGAATTATTAATTATGAGACAAAGTCAATATATGTCGGCTAACGACATTAAATATCTGGTTTTGCATTGCTCGGCTAGCCGATGCAATCAGGACTATAGTGTGGAACAGCTGCGACGCGACCATAAGGCTCGTGGGTTTTATGACATCGGCTACCACTTCTACATCCGTAAGGATGGAACGATGACGCAGCACCGGATGCTGTTGGAGGTTGGTGCTCATGCCAGACCTTATAATAGATGCTCTATCGGCATCTGCTATGAGGGAGGGCTCGATGAGCAAGGCAAGCCTTGCAACACCATGACAACTGAGCAGGAAACGAGACTCATTGACCTTTTCAGGAATCTGAAGATTCTCTTTCCGAAAGCGAAGATTGTGGGGCATCGGGATTTGCCGGGGACTACTCCCAAAGAGTGTCCGTGTTTGGATGCGGGCAGCTGGGCTGCTCATCATCATCTCGATTAATACTCTGTTACTGGCGAGGTACTTTTCCTCGTCAGTACCACTTGCTTAATATCTGACATTTTCATATACTCTATTCGATTTTTTGCAAATATGCTTTAGGAATATATCCTGTCGTAACAGCACACAACCCCTTGATACTCACATAAAGTTTATGATCTTTTTTGATACGGACGACATAGCCTTCCGCTCCTTTCAAAGGACCTTCAATGACTCGGAACTTGTCGCCTCTGGTAAACTTGGGATTATACTCATCGTAAAAATCCAGTCCTTCAACACCAGAAGTTGCTACAATATTGAAGATTTTCACTTCACGTTCTGAAATTTTAGAAGGTTCTTTCAAGTTCTCAGAATTTTTGCCACGATAGAGCATCACTTTATTGAGAAAATTGCGTTCAATCTCTTCGGCTTCTGTTCTCGTAGTACGGAAAAGAATGAGAGATGGCATAATAGGAACTTCCTTCACCAAACTCTTTTTCTTATTCTTGTCCCAATATTCTTGTTTCACATCATAAATATGCTCTATCCCTTTGGCAACGAAATATGCCTTGATAGGCTTTCCTTTCCCAAAAAATATCTTGAATGCGTACCAACTCTCCTCGTTGTCTGGTTGTATCATTGTTTATTTTTTTCTATTTTGATCAGGGTGTACTTCTCATTCCCCCGTGTCGTGAAATCATGTTTCAAAACACTTGGCAAGTAAGGGTTGGTTAGTCTATTTCCAATAACGGAAACCTCTAATCACAGACGTACTCCTGATCCAAGAGCATGATAGGCTGCAACCCTTGGAATGATTAGCTGTCCGATTCCTTTGTCCTCAAAATCCTTCCCTCAATCACTCCCGTTCTTCTGAATCTCTACATAAGAGATACAGAATCACCTTGCAAAAATACGAAAAATGTTGGAAACAAGCAAATTATGCGTGTTAAAAAATTAATATTGTTCTATAAAAATCAACATTTTTTTACTATTCTTTTAATACATAAATTCCTAAGTCGTTGATTGAACGAAAGTTTTCGACATTTCTGTATCTCTTATGTAAAGATTCAGAAAAATTGGTTCATTTTGGTTCATTTTACATAATCCCTCTTTTTATTCTTTTTTGTGGCTTATAGGGCTGCCAGTATCTTGGCGTTGGCATCATCTACTTCTGAGCTTTTGATGGAACGGAGATAGATTTGTGTGGTGGTTTCGGACTGATGTCCCAATGCCTCGCTGATGACAGAGATAGAGATATGATTATCTCTTGCCGTCGTTGCCCAGGAATGGCGGGCAACATAGAGGGTGAGCTTGCCCTTGATGCCTATCGTAGCTCCAAACTTTCTGAGGTGGTAGGAGATACGCGCTTCCGCATTGTGATATAGGCGTGCCTCATCCTGCTTTTTGTCAATAATTTTATCCTGTCTTTTGTTTCCATCATCAACAAGGAAAGGAAAGAGATAAGATGAGGAGGCGGTCTGCGCCTGATACTTTTCCAACAACTCCTGCATCTCCTTCTCCCATCGGATGGTGAGACGCTGTCCTGTCTTTCTTCTTGTATAATGAAGATAACCGTCCTTGAGGTCAGATTTGCGGAGATGAGCCAGGTCGATGAAAGAGATACCACGCAGATAGAAACTCATCAGGAATGTATCTCTTGCCATCTCTTCCTTGGGATTGAGATCCTTGACAGATTGCAGATTCTTGATCTGGCTGACATTCTCTGTAGGTATGGCTCTCTTGCGAGTTTGGGCAATACCGGTATAGACATCCGAGAAGGGATGCTGCTGTGGCGTCAGTCCCTTTGCCACAGCTTTGTTGTAGGTGGCACGGAGGATGCGGAGATAGAAGGAGCTGGTGTTTTTGCATACCTCCGCCGTATGATGCAGGTACGCCTCATACGAGCGCATCACTTCTGCATCTATCTCTTTTAGGGCAATATCCTTGTTGTCACGGTATCGCTTAAAGCTGTTGAGGGATGCCTTGTAATGCAGCGAGGTGCGGTATTGCCCGTTCTTCAGCAACAGGGCGATGAGGAGGTTCATGAACTGGAATAAAGACTCTGATGTTTTCTTGTTTCTTGACATAATGACAGTGAATTTATGAAGTTTATTAATATATGATAGGGGAATGGAGGACTAGTTTTAGATAATTCAAGGTAAAATGTCGATATTTTACATAAAAATCGGACTGTCTGTAATTCACCGGCATCATGATGTTCAGAACAATCGCCTCTATCATATAGAGGTAATCATTATTACAAAAAACTCCGAAGAACCAAGATTGATTCTTCGGAGTTTTTTTTGTACACCCTTAGGGATTCGAACCCTAGACCCACTGATTAAGAGTCAGTTGCTCTACCAACTGAGCTAAGGGTGCCTCTGCTAAAAGCTTTGTTTTCAAAAGCGAGTGCAAAGGTAATACATTTTTCTGAAACCACCAAACTTTTATGGATATTTTTTGATAAAAACTTTCATTTTATCCATCATGGTTGGTTGATGAAAGCATTATTCCTTCAGCCAACCACCTATCAGACTGATGATTTCCTGTCTTGTAGGCTCTGGAAACGACAAGATGCGAGTTTTGTGCGAACCGCCATGACACATATAAACATGCAGGTTCTGGTTTACATGATGCAGATAAGGAAATCAGAATACAAATCCTGCATTGATATAGAATCCTACATTCTTACCCAAGCTGGAATAATTAGCCTGAATGCTTACCGGACCCAATACGAAATCATAGGATGCCCGCAAGGCTCCTCCCCACAAATCATCACCGATGAGAATATGGGAAAACTTGCGGGCTTCCTTGCCATACTCTCCCAAAGCGGTAAGATAGAACTTTCCTTTCACCCGATAGCGGAAACCGAGCTGACCAGTCACCACATTGCGCTTCAGCAGATGGACATGCTGCGCACTCTCCCATGCCATCTGCCAAGGCAGATAGTAACCGTCAGCTACTCCACCTGCATAATTCTGATAAATGGCTGGTACGGAACTGCCAAACAAGAAGCGGCTCTTGAGCTTAGGGAGCAGATAGAATCTGGAATTGAGACGTACGGCACATTCTCCTTGAAAAGCAGCCTCGCCAAAAGGATTACCATCTGCATAATGTATTCCGTCATCCGTATGCAGAATGCCCTGAACCTGAATGCGGCTACCACGGGTCGGAAAATAGCGGCGGTCGTAAGTATCCATCACAACAGATGCAAAGTAGTTCAGGAAATGGTCTGACGAACGTGTCTGGATGCTTCCGTCGCGTTCGAACATATCAGAATGATAATGATAATAATCAAACTGCACTCCCGACTTCAATCTGAAATTACCGATATCGCGGGTATAGAATCCAGCAAAAGAATGCGAAAGAAACTCCAGGGCATCCAACTTATGCTTGTCCGCATAAAGGTCGAAATCATAATGAGCCATACGATAGGAAATGCCTATTTTCGCTCCGAAAAGGTTGCCATAGGCATATTTCATTTCCAGATATGGATTACGGGAAATGCGTCCTGTAAAGGCATAGTGATGACGGGTAGAAAACTGCTGGTTGTTGGATATCTGAGCAATGACGCTCGCCAAATCCTGCGTATCAAAACGTGCACCTACACTGATTCTTCTCGATTCGTTGGGTTCCAGCATGAATACCAGGTCATAAGGTTCCTCGTTAGACTGTCTGTATTCTACACGCGAAAAGATATTCAGTCCTCTGAGCATGGCAAGTGTGCCATCTATCTCCTCAGGACTGACTTCCGAATTCTCCCGTAAAGCTATTTTCTTTCTAATCCACTTTTCCTCCTCTCCGCTGATGCCTTCTAACCGGATGCTTCCTATATGATAAGCTTCCGTCTGAGAAGGTTTCGGCTGTTTGAGGCGTTTATCCTGTAATGCATCATCAGAGGCTACAGAATCACAAGCATCAGCATAGATATACTTTCTCAGAGCCATCAGCTCATCCCATTTCTGACGGGCAGCCTGTTCTCCCCGCTGTATCATGGTATCAATGGCTTCAGATTGGAAACTGGCTGCCGAATAACCTTTCAGAGAAGGATTGATATAAAGATCGGCTTCAGCCATATTCTTCCTGTATTTGTTCTGCCCCATCATACTTATGAGCTGTTCTACAACAGAAGAAGCCGATTTCAGTTCTTCCTTCTTCTTCCAACCGGTACTCAAATCTACACAGATAATCACATCCGCTCCCATTTCCTTTGCCACATCAACCGGCAGATTGTTCAAGGCGCCGCCATCCACCAGCATCTTCCCTTTCCATTCTACCGGAGCAAACACGCCCGGTATCGACATGCTGGCACGCATCGCCAATGGCAACGAGCCCGATGAAAACACCACCTCCTTGCCTTCTACCAGATCTACCGCCACGCAACGGTAAGGAATAGGTAGGTTGGAGAAATCATCCACCTGATGATACCCCACGGTAAGTTTAGAGAAAAGGTTAAAGATATTCTGCCCCTTCACATAACCAGTTGGCAACGAGACCTTCCTCTCTTTGGAAAGAGGAATATGAACGATATATTTCTCCCTTTCTTCTTTAGAAAGAAAAGTCTCCGATTCACGTTTCACCTGGTCGCTCAAAAGGAAAAGCCAGTTCTGGTTACGGTAGAGGCTATCAATATCCGCAGCATCGTAGCCGATGGCATAGAGTCCGCCCACGATGGCACCGATACTGGTTCCGGCAATATAATCTACAGGAATATCAGCCTCTTCCAGCACCTTGAGCACACCTACTTCAGCCGCACCCTTGGCACCACCTCCACCCAACACGAGCCCCACCTTCTTGCGTGGCTGCTGGGCTTGCAGAGGAGTATGAGCAAAGCAGCAGAATAAAACCAAAAAACATAATATCTTATCTCGATGTACCATCATATTGCTCCTTTTTAAAATGAATAACTGGCACGGCAAAGATACGAAGAAAGATTGGAACTCGCAAGAAAATCTGAAAGAAAATGGCAGAGAACACTGAAATACTCTTCACTCTTCACCAAACCCTCCGGAATACCGATAAACAGGGAGGTTGGCGGGGGTGAAGAGTTGCTGATGACTCTTCACCTCCCGAAATGCCGATAAACAGCCGACTGTTCCCTATTCCGCCAGTAGGCTGTTCGCCCCAAACAGCCTACTGGCCATACGCAAACAGCACACTTATCTTTCGGAGATAAATATCAGAATATCGGAGATTTATCTGCAAAAAACAGCCATATCAAAACAAAAACGAAATGAAACTTCCCTGAAATTTGGAGGGTTAAAAAAAATATATTACCTTTGCACCCGCAAAAAAATAAGATTATGAACGGATTGTATACTATATTATTATTGGTGCTGAGCAACATCTTCATGACGCTGGCTTGGTACGGACACCTCAAGTTGCAACAAACGGGCGTGAGCAGCAACTGGCCTCTTATCGGTGTCATCGCCTTCAGTTGGGCCATCGCCTTCTTCGAATATTGCTGTCAGGTACCAGCCAACCGCATCGGTTTCGTGGATAATGGCGGACCGTTTAATCTGGTCCAGCTCAAAGTGATTCAGGAATGCGTATCACTCATCGTCTTCGCCATCATTGCCAATATCCTCTTCCAGGGACAGGGATTGCACTGGAATCATTTCGCAGCCTTCTGCTGCCTGATTGCAGCCGTTTATTTCGTATTCATGAAATAGCCGGATAAGGAGTTAACTCTATATAACTCCTTATCCGGCTACCTTTTTAGTTTTACACCTGCCCTACACCAGCTTATAGATTTCGCTCGGTGTCTTGCGCTTCAATACTTCCAGCTGGAAGTCCTTGCCGGCTATGATGCCTTTGCTGCGCAGGATCTGCTCCACGGTTTTGCGTGCCAGCTCAGGATGGTTGTTCTCCTCGCTGAGATGACAGAGCCAGACGTGATGAAGCTCCGGTGTAGCATAATTGGCAAGCGCCTCGCCACAATCATCGTTGCTCAGATGACCGTTATCTCCCAGAATGCGATCCTTCAGATACTGGGGATAATGACCCTGCTGGAGCATCTCTACACTATGGTTCGCCTCGAGCACAAGATAGTTGGCACGGCCGATAAAGTCGTGCATCTCTTCGGTAATATGGCCCACATCGGTGATGAGACAGAAGTTCACACCTCCGCACTCCACGAAATAGCCAACATTGTCGGTACTATCATGGGGTACGCCGAACGGAGTAATCTTAAACTCACCCAGTGTGAAAGTTACGTTCTTCTCTATCACACGAGCATGGTTAGGCTCTATCTTCTTTCGAACACAATAGTTGCGCTCGATGCCTTGATGTACTTTACGGGTCGTATATACCGGTAGATGATAGTCAGTACTCAGACTCCCCACCGACTTTACATGGTCGGCGTGGTCATGGGTGATGAGGACGTGATGCACATCCTCGAAGCGAAGTCCATAGTTATGGAAATGCTTCTTCAATATTCTTATTCCTACTCCTACGTCTATCAGTATCGAATCCGTATCAGTGTAAAGATAATAGCAATTGCCACTACTTCCACTGCCAAAGGATATAAATTTCAGCATTTTAATTGTTATTTTCCATGCAAAGTTAGCAAAAAAGATTCTTATTACAAAGTTTTTTACTATCTTTGTGCCGAAATATCGCAAAAAAATAGAATTTTTAAGATTTGAGAATCATGATAAAGAAGTCGATGATAGGTTTATGCATAGCTGTGGCATGCATGACCGCAAGTATATTCAGCCTTTCGGGATGTGAACCTCACGAAGGCAGCGAGGACCAGCTGAAGGCTGATGTTGATTCGTTTGCCAATTATTATTTCAACTGGCATTTCCCGAAAGCCGTAAAGTATTGCACCCAGGAATCGGAGCGCTGGCTGCGCTATGCTGCAAGTAATGTGAACGAGACCGACGTGGAACTGCTGCGCCAGAAACCGGAGGATGCCAGCATCGAGATTACGGATATTGATTTCGGTGACGATGAAACAAGTGCCACCATAACCCTTACGGTTCATAATTTTCTGCAGATGGACAGCATCGGGCAGGATCCGCAGCTCATAGAACAGGCCGATTTCCAACTGCCGATGTGTATGGAAAAGGGACTCTGGAAGATTAAGCTGGATAAATTGCCTTGAAAAAAGTAAGGAGTTTCTGAGGGACATCATAATCACAAAGATGCTCACAGAAACTCCTGGCTATAAACTGTTAACTATAAACTATTAGCTGCATTTAGAACGGCAGACCAACAGCGAAATGGAAGGCGAAATCGCGGTCTAGTTTCGGGTGGATAATCGCCCAATGCTCTTCCTTCGTTCCGTAGGCTGGATTGATTGCCTTCATACCCATATCCAGACGGAGAATGAAGTAATCGAAATTCAACCTGAGACCTAAGCCATAGGCTACAGCTATCTGTTTGTAGAATTCATCTATCTTGAACTGGCCGCCAGGCTGATCCTGATAATTGCGAAGTGTCCAGATATTACCGGCATCGATAAACGCTGCACCCTCAAACTTCCAGAAAAGCGAAGTGCGATATTCGGCATTCAAGTCGAGCTTCACATCACCCGTCTGGTTGATGAAATCTATTCTGCCGTCAGTTCCCTTAAACTTGCCCGGACCTAATTCTCTTACGCCCCAACCTCTTACCGAGTTGGCACCACCCGAGAAATAACGCTTTTCGAAAGGCAGCACCGTACTGTTGCCGTAAGGATAAGCCACACCGATACCCGCATGCAGCGCCAGAGCATTGCGCTTATCAAACTGCATCAGATGAGTATAATCTACATCAAACTTGGCATACTGGGCATAAGCTATATTAAATAATGTACGCTGCCCCTGGCTGTTCACCTTGAAACCGAAAGCCTTGGAAACACCGTTCAGCAGATTGCCCGAACTCTCTACATTCACTCGCACAGCATCTACCCCATCGCTATAACTCAAACCGAAACCCATCTTCATGATAAACAGGTCTTCGTAATTGTAGCGGAGGATGGCATTTCTGTTTTCTGCATTATCGAGATAGTCTCTCTTGAATGTCTCGGATATCCATGGCATGTACACATAGTTGAGATCGAGCAGGTCGAAACGCCAGGCCAGATGATGGCGTGGCTCTGTCCAGCGATAACGCCAGGCAGTAGAGAATACGCGGCGATGAAACTCCGGACGGTTCTGAAGATTCCAACTTGCCGACAACTCGCTGTTTGCCGTCTGTCTTCTTCTGAAATTTCTTGAAAGGAAAGGCGCCAAGAAACGAGGGAAAACCAGTTTGCCTTCAACCGAATATTCAGTATAGTTCTGGTCCTGATACCCCTCCAGACCGGTAATAGCCTCGTAAGCTCCACGAAGTTCTATGCTCAGCTGCTCACTACCTCTGAAGAGATTTCGGTTGGTATAAGTGAGCGAAGCAGCAGCTCCCAAGTCGCCCGCCGTATTGGTTCCTTCCGGCTGGAAGGCAATGGTAGAAGGCTTGTTGGTACTGATCTGGATATTGCAATCCATCTGCCGGCTGATGCTGTCCCTCTCCATTCCGTTCTCCGTAACCTGGTTGCTGTCAGGAACTTCAGAGAAACTGATATTGGTATACTTCACCGCCTGCAAACGGGCAAAGTTGTTATAGGTGCGCTGCAAGGCAGCGGCACTGTAGGGACGGCCTTCTCTGAGGGCAGTGGCATTGAGCAAAACCTGATGGCGCAGATGGATTCGGTCGCTGTCATTACTCAGATAGTTGATGTTTCTGATTTCATATCGGGGATGATCAACCTCAGGAGCATTACTGTTTGCCTTATACTTCATCAGGTGGAGCGTCAGGGCGATATCCTTCTGTCCCGCAATCGTATCGGCAGAAAACTGGATAAAATCTTTATGAAAACGGAAATAGCCATCATTGGTCAGAAGGCTGGAGATACGCCTGCGTTCATTATCCAATGTTTCTACCGTAAATCTCATTCCCGGCTTAATCTGCTGATTATCGGGGTTATCGAGATGCAGAAGTTGCTGGATATGTTCATCATCCACTTCATATTTCACCTTACCTATCATAAAAGGTTCTCCGGGATGCAACAGATAGGTAGCATCCAGTTTCTTTCCTTTCTTGGTGGTATAGAGCGACACTCCGGCATGCATGAAGCCCTGGTTCTGCATGGCAGTAAGCAGATCCTGACAAGAGAGCCGCGCCTGCAAAGTATCGTAGATGACTGGCTTTTTGCTGAAAGGATTCTTGAAGAGCGAGAAGAGTTTCGGTTTCTCTTTCTGGCGCACATACTGCTTGAGCGCCCCGGCATTATACCCTGCCGAGTCGCTCTTCACTTCCACCTTATTTAATATATACTCCCCTTCCGGCACCATTTTGCTTGAAGAACAAGATGCTATGAGCAGCGGCAAGGCAAGTAATGAAATCGTTTCTTTTTTCAAAATATCTATCGTTTTTGATATGCAAAGATAATGCAAAACAAATTAAATACAAAATATTTAGCACTTTTTATTTTGAAATGTCTATATTTTATGTTACCTTTGCACACATATAGACAAAAAATAAATGATTAGCAAGAATAAAATAAAGTACATACGTTCGCTCGAACTGAAGAAGAACAGAAATAAAGAAGGAAAGTTCGTGGCAGAAGGTTTCAAGGTGGTAGACGATCTGCTCGCTCTGCAACCTGCCGACCTGATTGTGGCTACCGGCGAATGGCTCCGAGGCAAACACTTCGGGGCTGCAACCGAAGTGATAGAGGTTACTGATGAAGAACTGAAGAAGGTGAGTTTCCTGCAACATCCGCAACAGGTGCTTGCCGTATTCAGACAGGCAACATCAGGAGATTACTCTATTAATACCAGCGAACTGAGTCTGGCGCTCGACGGCGTTCAGGACCCGGGCAATCTGGGCACCATCATCCGCATCGCCGACTGGTTTGGCATCACCCATATCTACTGCAGTCAGGATACTGCCGACGTATACAATCCGAAGGTGGTTCAGGCTACGATGGGCAGCATAGCAAGAGTGAAGGTAGAATATGGCGACCTGCTGGGACTGGTAGAATCACTTCCAGCCGATGTTCCCGTTTACGGCACCCTGCTCGATGGCGACAACATCTATCAGCAAAAGCTCGAAAACCGAGGACTCATCGTGATGGGAAACGAAGGAAAAGGCATCTCGCCAGACCTGGCAAAGAAGGTAAATCACAAGTTGCTCATCCCTAACTTTCCGGAAGGTAGAGCTACAGCCGACAGTCTGAATGTGGCTATCGCTACCGCCATTACCTGCTCAGAATTCAGAAGAAACTTTTAAAGGTAAAAAAGTAAAAGAGTAAAAAAACTTTTAAAGGGTAAAAAGGTAAAAAAACTTTTAAAGGGTAAAAAGTAAAAGAGTAAAAAAACAAAAGCGATAATTAGAAATTAAAACAAGATAGTTATGGAAGTAAACGAATTATTTAAGCACCGAAGTATAACTTCCTGCATGAGAGCATCATACGATACCATAACAAGTGACTTCAGATCACTCGTAAAACAGACATGGACTACCCATGTTCCATTTGCTGTATTGCTGGCTATCGTACTCTATTTCCTCCTCCCCAACAAACCGCTTCACGATTGGGGAGCCGTAAATCCGATGGCTTCGTTCATTCTGCAAACCATCATTTACGGAGCCACTATCGTAATGGCTATCGTATCATTCTGGCATCTTCTGCCAAGAAAGCAACTGTGTCCTAAGGGCGAAAAGCGCAAGATAGGAAAATCCCTCCTCCGCATTCTCCGCCACTTCGGAGGCTTCTTTCTGACCAGTTTTCTCGGCATGATTATCGTAGGCATCGCTACCTTTATCGCAGCCCTACCTTCCATCATCCTCATCATCGCACAGATCTATTCACAGCTCGGTGCACTTGATGGCGACCCGCTCGGTGTGCCGGGTTATTTCACCCCACTCCTCTTTCTGGTGTTCACCATCACCTTCCTGCTCATCATCTATGCCCTGAGCTGGCTCGGCATTTCACTTGCCTATCAATTCGGCTCTTACAAGGTGCAAGACGAAGAGAAACAGAGAATGAAGGAAAGCCAGAAAATGGCAACTACAGAGATAGAAAAATATTAATCGTATTAACATAATATATAAGAGACATGAAACAGACAAGATTACTCTTCATCGACCGCGATGGAACTCTGATTCAGGAACCAGAGGATGAACAGATTGACAGCTTCGAGAAGCTGGTATTCACCAAGGGCGTGTTCCGCAATCTCGCCTTCATTGCCCAGCACACCGACTACGAACTGGTGATGGTGAGCAACCAGGACGGCTTGGGCACCGACTCCTTCCCGGAGAACACCTTCTGGCCAGTACACAACTTCATCATCCAGACCCTGGAGAGCGAGGGCATCCACTTTGCCAAGCAGCACATCGACCGCCACTTCCCTGAAGATAACTCGCCGATGCGCAAGCCAGGAACAGGCATGCTGACCGAATACATCGATAACCCTGCCTACGATATGGCAAACAGTTATGTAATCGGCGACCGTGAAACCGATGCCCAGCTTGCAGAAAACCTGGGTTGCAAGAGTCTGATTCTCGGAAAAGACGGCATGGACTGGGATAAGATTGCCGAGATTCTCTTTGCCGGCGACCGCATCGCAGAGGTGAAGCGCACCACCAAGGAAACGGATATCTACATCAAGGTAAATCTCGATGGTTCAGGCAAATGCGACATTTCTACCGGTCTCGGTTTCTTCGACCACATGCTGGAACAGATAGGCAAGCATGGCATGATGGACCTCACCATCCACACCAAGGGCGACCTCTATGTGGATGAGCATCATACCATTGAGGATACGGGTATTGCACTGGGCGAATGCCTGCTGCAGGCTTTAGGTGATAAGCGCGGAATAGAAAGATACGGCTATAGTCTTCCGATGGACGACTGTCTCTGTCAGGTAGCATTGGATTTCGGTGGCCGTCCATGGCTGATCTGGGATGCCGAGTTCCACAGAGAGAAGGTGGGCGAAATGCCAACCGAGATGTTCAAGCATTTCTTCAAGAGTCTGAGTGATGCGGCAAAAATGAACCTCAACATCAAGGCTGAGGGCGAGAACGAGCATCATAAGATAGAAGGCATCTTCAAGGCACTTGCCCGTTCGCTGAAAATGGCGGTAAAGAGAGACATCTACCACTTCGAGCTTCCTAGTTCTAAAGGAATGCTGTAAGGATTTTATAGTTAAGAGTTTATAGATGACTGTTGCTATAAACTATAAACTCTTAACTATAAACTATTATTAGAACTTTGTCATGAACTCCACAACAATCTTATCTTTTTCTGAAACTTTAGCTATACCACCTTTACGATAGAAATATTTCTCGTAGTTGATACGGATATCTGAGATGAATGGCTTGGCAAGGCTCAAGGTTACACCGCCCGTAACACGATGGCGCTTGTAATCATTAATCTTCAAGGCACCCAGTTCTGTATCAGAACCGCCATATCTTGTACCATCACTGTGGTCGCTCATGAAATCATATCTTGCCAAAGGCGAAACCTTCCTGATAAGGCTCTTAGGATTAGCCACCGGAATATCATAGCATACGAAACCATCGAATGCATGAACATCGTGAAAGGCATTCTTGCTGTAATGCTTGTAAAGATACTCCACCTCTGCAATGAAACCACCCTTGTGGAAGGTGATACCGCCATCATACATCGTTACCGTAACATCAGATGGCTTGATCTTCTGGGTACTCAACACCAGGTTGACATTCGGGAAGAGGAACTGAGCCTTGGCTGAATAGTTAACGCCCTTGGTCCAGTAATCCTTCTGGTTGGTCAAACCCGAACCGTTGAAGATACCGGCATTCACCACAATTGGGAAACCTACATTCCAGGTGTATCCTATTTCGGCACCCACGTCGCGCACGTTGCCCACCTGCTTGGCGATGAACGAGCGGTTGGCGAAGTACTGCTGATGAGGAGAACGGTGAGCATCAATAGTGAATGGCACACGCTCCTGACCAATGGTAAGCTGCAGTGTCTTCCAAGGCTTGATGCGGGTATAAGCATCGAGCATCTTGATCTTACCCTCATCACAGAGATCAATCTCAGCCTTATAACTAACCTCCTTTGTTACATTTCCTGCTACATTGATACGGGCCGTACGCACCTCAAATCGTCCCTCCCCTTCCTCGGTTTGGTATTCATACTTAGAACGGATGGTTCCACCTATCTTCATTGTCTTGACGAATTCAGGCACATTGTTTCCAAGAGAACTCTTTTCTGAGTTTTGGGCATTCATTCCCATCGACACCATAGCGAGCGCCATCAACAGATACGTTTTCTTCTTCATTTTTACCTTATTATATATAGCATAATTGATTGTTACCAACAAGAAAGCAATCCCGTTATGAATTGAAATCCTACAAGATGCCTTTCTATTTCTTTTCGGCTGCAAAGATAAGGATAAAATATTTCTTTCACAAAACATAAGTATTAAAAAAGTGTTACATTGCCTGTTTACAAAGCGTGTAATATGATTGTAACGCCCGTAATATCGATGTAACATCATCGTCATAAACATGTAACCATCTTTTCGCTCTAGTTTAAAAATATCGCCGTACCTTTGCAACCGAAAAGAAATACAATTAACATATATGATTATATGAAGGAAAATAAAAAAGCGATTTTGGAGATTCTCAAGAAGAAGTCCAAGAAAGACGGTAAGTTTGAAAACTTGGTTCTCAACCTCGCCTTACAGAAGATTGACAGCGATAATTTTGAGTTTGACGGCGGGGCAGTCTATACCGCCGACAAGAAGCGCTTGGTTTACTACATGAACCATGATGCCAGTTTTACGATTCCCGAGGGAGTAGAGATTATCGGAGAGATGGCTTTCCGTGGCAAGAAACAATTGGCTCATGTCATCATCCCTAGTACGGTGAAGGAGATTGAACATGATGCATTCTATGATTGTGATGAATTGGATAACATTTATATACCAGCCAGCGTGAAAGCTATCAAAGCATACGCTTTCGCTGAATGCGACAAACTGAAGAAGATTACTTTCGCAGGAACTCCAGAAAAGTTGAGCCGTCATACTTTCGATGACTGCGACCAGTTGCACGACATCATCGTTCCAGCAGGCAGCAGCAAGTTCTTCCGTAAAGAGCTTCATTTTATCGACGGAGATACAGATTTCCTCGTTCTGGAAGTACCAGGCAAAGACTCTAAAGAACCTTCTAAGAACAAGAAGGACGAGAAAGTTTCTGAAAAGAAAGCTAACGCAGAGAAGAAAGAAAAGACTTCTGAAAAGAAAGCTGACTTAGAGAAGAAGGAAGCTGCTCCAGAAAAGAAAGTTGAAAAAAAGAATAAGAAAGAGTCTACAAAAATAAAATAACCCACAAACTTTCGAATGTGGTTCAAGAACGGACTGCAAGCCCAAAAGCCCCTAGCCCAGGGCGTATGGAAAGACATTAGAAAGTTAAATAACTCTATAATTAGCAAACGACTATGACCAAAGAAGAATTACTCAAAAAGGCATACGTAGAACGCGATATCAGTTGGATGTACTTCAACCATCGCATTCTCCAGGAAGCAGAGAAAGAGTACGTCCCATTGTTGGAGCGTCTCTCTTTTCTCGGTATTTATTCCAATAACCTTGACGAGTTCTTCCGTGTCCGCGTGGCATCACTCAACCGCATGCTCAACCAGAAGCTCGACAAGGATACCGAACAGCAGATTAAGAAATCACTTAAAACAATTAATAAACTCAATGAATCTTATTCGAAAGAATACACTGAGGCGGTGGATACGGTTTTCCGAGAGCTTGAAGTACACAAGGTTCGCCTGCTCAACGAAGACCAGCTCAACGACGAGCAGAAGGAATTCCTTACGCAGTTCTTCTACGACAAGCTCAATGGTTCTATCAACCCTATCTGGCTCAACGAGATAGACGACCTCTCCACACTGGAGGACAACCGCATTTACCTTGCCGTAGAAAAGGCTGAGGATGACAAGAAGAAGAAATATGCCGTAGTAAAGGTACCAGATAGAGTTTACGGACGCTGGGTAAAGGTGCCGGCAAACGAGGGTTTTGACAACATCATGTATCTGGACGATGTCATCAGATACTGTCTACCTCTGGTATTCCTCGGTTTCAAGGAGAGCACCTACCGTGCTTTCAGTTTCAAGTTTACCAAGGATGCCGAAATGGAGATGGACAATGATGCCGACTTCGGAACCATGGAGAAGATTGCACTGGGTGTAAACAGCCGTAAGAAGGGTGAAGCCGTGCGCGTAATCTACGATCAGGAGATGCCGAAGGAACTCCAAAAGAAACTCCGTGAGCGATTGAACACCAAGGAGTTGGATGCTTCACTAGCTGGCGGTAGATACCAGAACCACAAGGATCTGATATCGTTCCCTGATTGCGGCCACAAGGAACTGAAGTACGAAAAATGGGCTCCTATCATGAAGCCTGAGTTCCTTTCCAACGAGAGCATCCTCGACCAGATTCGTGAGAAAGACCGTTTTATCCATGTACCCTACCATAGCTTCAACGGCTACATCCGTGTGCTCCGTGAGGCAGCTATCAAACCCGAGGTGAAGGCAATCAAGACCACCCTCTATCGCCTGGCAAAGGATTCAAAGGTAGTGAAGGCACTCATTACCGCTGCCCGCAACGGCAAGAAGGTAACAGCCGTAGTAGAACTTCTGGCACGTTTCGACGAGGAGAGCAACATCAAATGGAGCAAGCGCATGCAGGAAGAGGGCGTGAACGTAATCTTCGGTGTAGAAGGACTGAAGATTCACTCCAAGCTGCTCTATATCGAATCAAAGAAGGGCAACATCGCCTGTGTGGGAACCGGAAATTTCCACGAGGGCAATGCCAAGATCTATACCGACTATCTGATGATGACAGCCCGTACTAAGCTGGTAAACGAGGTGGCTAAGGTATTCGATTTCATCGACCGTCCATTCTCACCATTCCGCTTCAACGAGCTTCTCGTCTCTCCAAACTCCATGAAGAGCCGCATCCTGCGCATGCTTGATACAGAAATCAAGAATGCCAACGAGGGCAAGGAGGCTTGGGTGAAGATGAAGATCAACCACATCACCGATACCGACATGGTAACCAAGCTCTATCAGGCATCGAAGGCTGGCGTGAAGATAGACATCGTGATCCGCGGCAACTGTTCGCTGGTGCCAGGCATCGCCAAGCTCAGCGACAACATCCGCTGCGTGGGCATCATCGACCGCTATCTGGAGCACAGCCGTATCCTCATCTTTGCCAACGGAGGCAAGCCAAGATACTTCATCGGTTCTGCCGACTGGATGCCAAGAAACCTCATCAACCGCATCGAGGTACTCACCCCGGTATATGACGAGGATATGCAGGCAGACCTGCTCCGCACCATCTCCTATGGTATGAGAGATACGATGAACGGCAGAGTGGTAGATGGCAAGGGCGGCAAGGAGTTTGTGGAAGGCGAACCATTCCGCAGTCAGGAAGAACTTTATAAGGCATATAAATAATAAAGCATATAAATAATGATGAATTTAGCATCCATTGATATCGGCTCAAACGGAGCCCGACTCCTCATCAAGCGCTTCGATCCTGAGGCAATCCGAGAGGAAGACCGCATCAAAAAACTCATGTTCATCCGCATCCCATTGCGATTGGGTAAGGATGTATTCACCCTGGGAAAGGTTTCCAAGGAGCGTGAGAAGATGATGCTCCACATGATGAAGGGCTTCAAGCAATTCATGAAACTCAATGACGTAGAGGCATTTCGCGCCTGTGCCACTTCAGCCATGCGCGATGCCGAGAACGGCAAGAAGGTGCTCAAGAAGATAGAGAAGCAAACCGGCATCAAACTCGAAATCATCAAGGGGCAGGAGGAGGCACAGCTCCTCTACAACAACCTGGTAGAGAAAACAGACTCCAACGAGGGCAGCTTTGCCTACATTGATGTGGGCGGTGGTTCCACGGAGGTGAGTATCATCCACGACGGTGTGCTCGCCGAAAGCTATTCCTACAACATGGGTACTCTGAGAATGCTGAGCGGCAAGGTGACTGCCGAAACCGAAAAGCTCTTCAAGGAGAACCTGACGAGATATGCCGAGCAATACGGCGACATCAGGATCATCGGTTCGGGTGGCAACATCAACAAGTTGAACAAGCTGGCACGCCACAGCAAGCAGGACTCCAAAAACCTGACGCTTGCCGAACTGAAGCGTCTCTATTCGATGATGCAGCCCCTGAGCATCGAGGAGCGAGAGATTTCTTTCTCCCTGAAGGAAGACCGTGCCGATGTCATCATTCCTGCCGCCGAGATCTTTCTCAAGGCATGCGAATACCTGAAGTGTGAAAACATCATGGTGCCCAACATCTCGCTCGCCGACTCCATCGTGGATGGACTCTATGAGAAGATGATGACAAAAACAGAGAAATAAACCACTTCATCCACAAATAAAAAAGATCCGAGACAGACTGGCTAGAAATAGCCGCTGTTTCGGATTAACTTTTTTATAATTCGGATAAAAGAGGTATTTGCTATACTTCAGATAAGAGAGTAAGTACGTATCCCTTTTTCTTCAGCGACTCAATCTTAACGGTCGCATCATGCTGAAGAGCATGACGGAGATACGTCATCTGCACATTCACAGCCAGGGAGTTGGCATAGCTCACGGTTCCCCACACCGCCTCCTGTATCATCTCCTTGCTTACTACATTACCGATATTCTTCGCCAGCAGACGGAGGATGTCGGCTTGTCGGCTGGTGATGAGCACACGAGAGGAACGGGTACGAAGCTCATTGTTGTTATAACAGAAGATGGTTTCTCCGAAATGATACACCTCCTCTTCTATCGTCTCACTCTCATTCATGGAGAACCGCTCCTCTATTCTTGCCAGCAACTCTTCCGGATAGAAGGGTTTGGCAAGATAATCGTTTGCCTTCAGGGAGAAACCTTTCAGTCGATCGTTCTTCTCCGTACGGTCGGTGAGAAAGAAGATAAGCACCTTCGGGTCGATGGTTCTGATGCGTTCTGCCACATCATAGCCATCCATCTCCGGCATATTGATGTCGAGCAATACCAGGTCGGGCTTCACCTCCGGGAACTGTTCCCATGCCTTCTTGCCATTTCCGGCATAAGTCACGTCGTAGCCATGCTGCTGAAGGAAACTCTTCAGCAACATGGAATACTTCAAGTCATCGTCTGCAAATAATATCTTGATCATTTTTTCTGTTGTTTATAGCGTTAAACCGGATGCATCAGGAGTGCTGCGGGATGACGATTGAAATTCTGGTTCCCTTGCCCACTTCGCTCTGCATCATTTTCCTGCCCCCATGGGCCTTCACAATCATATCCACAAAACTCAAGCCCAAGCCGATGCCCGGCTGCATCATATCCGGGTAAGTATTGCTGCGATAGAACTTCGTCCAGACTCTCTGCTGCTCGTCGGACGAAATTCCGATTCCATTATCTGATACAGAAATCATGACTTCCCCCTTCCCGGTATCTCGGCAGGCAACATGGATATTGACTATGTCTCCAGAATACTTCACCGAGTTCTCCATCAGGTTGCTGACCACATTCAGAAGCTGGTCTCTATCTCCCATCATCAGGTCGGAAGTGCGCTGGTAATCGAGCGAAACATTCACCTCCTTCTGTCTGTTCTTTCGATACACAGCCACCAGATTCAGCAAGGCGGCATGGATATCGAAAGACGTTATCTGGAGCGGGATACGTTCCTCTGCCCTGATTACTTCCCGGAGTTTGGCGAGATAGGCGGTCAGGTTATCGCTTTCCTCTCTAACCGTCTCCATGATGAGAGCATTCTCATCCTTCTCATCTGTCTTTTGAGAAGAGAATACAGATACACACATCTTCAGCGTCTGCACGGGGCGCTTCAGCTCGTGAATCATCGTATGCACAAAGTCGCTTCGCATCTTATCCACCTTCTTCTGCAGGAGCATCACCTTGATGAGATAAGCTATGCTCAGGAGAAGCATGATGGTAACCAGCAGACTTCCTATCATCTGCCACATCATTCCCTTCAGGATGGGCAGCATCGGCACCTGCATCCTCATTTGCATCGACTGATACTGGATAGGATTGAAAGGCACTTCTACCAGCATTTCGTGATGAAACAAGGTTGGAGGCTCTACGATTCTTGTCTGCCACAGACGATGCTTTCCCGTCTTCATCTCTGCCCCGATGAAATCATTGCCCAGTTTCCTACTGATGAAACGGTCAAAATGCGCCTTATCAACACGGGTAAGCTGGTAAGTGATGTAAGTATTCAGGCAATCAAAAGAATTATTGGAATCCGTCTCACGCAAATCGAAAGTATCTCTCTTCTCCATCACATTACCGAATCCCGGCTTGCGATACACCACTCCACCAATGATTGTATCCGTATCCAGCGGAGAGCAAACCGTAGTACAGGGACTCTTGTAGTCTGAAAAATATGCCGTAACGACATAACCGATATGTGATTTTTCTTTTACCGCCGCTCCGATATTTGTCTGATAAGTGACTATTGCCTGTTCCGCCTTTTCGGCATTTTTCTTCCCCATCTCTCCCATCGAATAGGTCACGCTATTGTAGAGCCAATAGGTCTGCAAGCCTATCAGCAGGAAAGAGGAAAGGATGGCGAGCAGCCAGACTTGTTTGATTCTTCTATTCATATCATTTTTTCTTTTTTCTGTGCAAAGGTACGAAGATTTCACTATATATAATAAGGTGAAGCAAGATTATTTTGCCAGCGTAATGTTTCAGTAATGATTATTTGCGATTTTGAGCCCGAAAAGCTGTTCCTTTGCAGATGAAAACAAAAACAAGGAAGAAAATGAAGAAAGAAACAGTTATATGTGCGATGCTAGCCACCGCCACCTGTGCAACATCACAAAACGGGAAATTCCCGACATCCGGAGTTTCCGCAGACTCAGTACAGACGGAAAAAGATTCAATCAAAGCTGATAAGGAGGCCGAGATTCAAGCCGTAACCGTAACAGGTCATCGCCCGATGTACAAGATGAGAAACGATGCCTTGGTTACCCGTGTCCGTAATACTCCTTTGGCAAAGGAGCCAACGCTGGATGATGTATTGAAGCACATACCCGGTATGAAACAAACCGCCGACGGAAGCCTGGAGGTAAACGGACTGGGAGTCCCCACCATCTACCTCAACGACAAGAAGGCGACTTCAGCCGAACTCGCTCATCTCGATGTGAAGCTGATAGATGAAATAGAACTCATTACCACTCCTGGTGCAAAATATGATGCAACGACGGGAGCCGTACTGAGAATCCTGACGAGAAGAACAGACGAGGGTATATTCGGCAAGATGCAGGTGTATGATAAATTGAGCGAAGTGAATACCAACCACGAGGAATTGACTCTGGGTTGGGTAACGAAGAAAATTTCGCTCACAGGATTTTACGGCTACACAGACAACCGATACAATGTGCATCAGCCACAGGAAGCGCTCGTAAGAGCCAAAGATGGCGAATATCTCTTCGGAACCGACCGCCATGGCAAGAACAAGGCAAATTATAACGCTACAGAACTCAACTTCGACTGGTTAATCAGCAAGCAGCACGAAGTGGGAATACAATGGGAAGGGCTTTGGCTGAATAGCGGTAGAAGCGAGAAACAGCAGCAGTACTATCGCTATCCTAACCCAGCAGGAGAAGATACAAATAGAGAGATGAAGCTTTCTGATGCGGATGGCGAGATGAAGTATTTTGATGCGGAGAGCCAGCAATGGGGACACCAGCGCAGTCACCACTTCAACCTCTTCCATCTGGCTAAATGGTCGAAGCATCTCTCATCACAGATTTATCTGGACTATGCCAGGAACAAGGATTCTGACAGCCAGCCTATCACGGAGAAAGAAGGTAGCGAGATGCAGGAAACCCTCAACCGTTCCAATTCGCGCTACGATATCTATAGTGGAAGAATCGAAGTCAAACAACTCTTCTCAGACAAACATTCCATCAACTATGGTGGCGAATGGAGCCTGATGGAAGGCAAGGGAAAAACCGAAAGTTCTGCCGATATGCTTGGAACTACGGAATACAAAAACCATGATACCAAGACGGCAGCTTACCTGCAATATCAGGGTGGAGTTGGCAAATGGACCTGGTGGGCAGGCATCCGATATGAGCATCTCACATCCCGATACACCAATCTGTCGGAGGAATCTCCCGACAATATGGAGCGTCATTACGACCAATGGTTTCCATCGTTCGGTATCTCTCTCAACGAACCATCGTGGCATCACTCGCTCAGCTTCCGAACTACCACCGCCCGACCTTCTTTCAGTCAGCTCAGTGGGAACATCTACTATATCTCGCGCTTTCAGTATCAGATCAGCAATCCGAAGCTGCAGCCTGTCAACACCTATCGTCTGACCTACTCCGTGCAGTGGAAAGATTTCATGGGAATGCTGAGATACACCCGTACCGACCACTCCATCATGTACATTCATGAAGTGCCGGAGGACAAGCCCGTGAGATACGTGAGTACATTCATGAACTTCAACAAGATGCAGAAATACATGGCCTATCTCAACTGGGGTCACGTCTTCGGCTGCTGGCGTCCGAATGTCAATGCAAGCATCACTTACCAGCGCTTCTCCGTAAATGATCATGGAGAGCTAATCAGTTACAACGGAGCAACTTGGAATGCATCGTTTGACAATTACTTCACGCTACCAAACGACTATCAGCTGTCACTCTCCTACAGTTTTGACAACGGAGGACAAGTGGGCAAAACGAAGTTCAGCCCCACTCAGAACTGGAGTCTTGGTGCCAACAAATCGTGGATGGACGGCAGATTACAGGTTGCCTTCAGTGCCAACGACCTCTTCCATCAGCAGCTCTTCAAGGAGCGAATCCACGAGCATGCCGTTGACTTCTCCCAGACTGAGGATTACAAGCTATGGAGCTACAAGTTGACCGTAACCTGGAAATTCAACAAGCGCAAGGGAAGATACAACGGCATGAACAGTGCGGAAGATGAATTGAACCGACTATAGCCGGACAAGACTCTCTTGTCTTAATGATCTTTATAATTTCAAGTATCCGGGTTATCCCACACCCAGCAGTTCTACTTCGAATATCAGGGTAGAACCGCCTGGGATGCCCGGCTGCGAGAACTTGCCGTAGCCCATTTCGGCTGGGATGTAAAGTTCCCACTGGTCGCCCACGTGCATCTGCTGCATGGCAACAATCCAGCCATCAATCAAGTCGCTCAACCGCATGGCGAATGGCGTGCCGCCACGGCTGGAATCAAACTTCTTGCCATTGATGGTCCAACCGGTATAATGAGCCGTCACGATGCTGCGTCGGCTAGGCTGTGCTCCCTTCGGGTCTCCCTGCTTCAACACCTTATAATATATACCACGAGGCAGCGCCATAACGCCCTCCTCCTTTGCCTTTTCCTCCAGCCAACGCTTGTTGGCCTCAACATATTCTCTTTTTGCCATAAATCTATTTGATACTTGATATACTATGATTTTTGCGCAAAGTTACAAAAATCTATCGTATCTGCAAAAGAAAAAGGAGAACTTTTTTTCTTTTATCAAAGAAAAGCAGTACCTTTGCACCCTAATCAACCAAAAATACGATATGCCACAATCACTACATATTGCAATTATTGGTGGGGGTGCCGCAGGATTCTTTGCGGCGATAGAGGCCAAGCGCAACTTCCCTCACGCCGACATCACTATATTCGAGAAGAATTCGAAGGTTCTCGCCAAGGTGGAAATCACGGGAGGAGGAAGATGCAATCTTACCAATTCCTTTGAGGAGATTTCCGACCTGAAACAGGCGTACCCTCGCGGACATAAACTGATGAAGCGACTCTTCAAGAGATTCGACTACCAGCATGCCTTCGACTGGTTTGAGGAGAACGGCGTGCCTCTGGTTACACAGGAAGACCAGTGTGTGTTTCCGCAAACGCAGGATTCACACAGCATCATTAACTGCCTGGTGAATACCGCCAAGCGACTGGGCGTGAAGATACAATGCAATCATCAGCTCACCGCCATCACCGAACTGGAGGATGAGCGCCTGCTCCTGGATTTCAAAATTTCAAAAGGAAAGGGAAATCTATCGGGTGCATCTTCTGTCTCTCATCCCGTTTCCGAAATCAGGCAGATTGCCTTCCACCGGGTAGCCATCACCACGGGCGGTCATCCGAAGATAGAGAACTTCAAGCATCTCTCTGATTTAGGACATGCGATAGAGCAGCCTATCCCATCGCTCTTCACCTTTAACATTGCCGACAAGGCTTTCAAAAATCTGATGGGCACGGTGGTAGAGCCTGTATATACCAGCATTCCGGGCACCAAGCTGAAGGCTGAGGGTCCGCTCCTCATCACCCATTGGGGCATGAGCGGTCCTGCCGTGCTGAAACTCTCATCCCATGCAGCCCGCCATCTGCACGAGAACAACTATCAGATCAAAATTTCCGTGAACTGGGTACACGAGAGCAACCGCTCGCTGGTGGAAGAGAACATCCAGGGCATCATCATCGCCAACCCGCAAAAGCAGCTAGCTAGCATCCGCCCTTACAATCTCCCATCCCGCTTCTGGCTCTTCCTGATTCAGAAAATGGGATATGCACCCGAAAAGAAATGGAGCGAAATGGGAAAGAAGGGTTGCAACCTGCTGATAGAAACCCTCACCAACGACCTCTATCAGGTAAACGGCAAGGGAGCCTTCAAGGAGGAGTTTGTTACCTGCGGCGGTATCAGCCTCAGCAACATCGACCTGCATACCCTGGAGAGCAAGGTATGCCCTCACCTCTTCTTTGCCGGCGAAGTGCTCGACATTGATGCCATCACCGGCGGCTTCAATCTGCAGGCAGCCTGGACCACGGGATATGTGGTGGGACAACATATAGGAGAATAGTCTATTATTCTTTAGAAACAAAATCTTTCACGATGCGGGTGTATTCCTCGTGATGGTCGCGATATGCCATAGCATGAACGGAGCCTTTGGCGATGAAGATGGCTTTTCTGCCTTTCGTCTTTGCCTCATAAAGCGGATGAAGCATGGCGTAGGGCACGAAGGCATCCTTATCGCCATGGATAAAGAGCATCGGTTTGGTGCTCTTGCGAACCTGCTCTATCTGCTGCGCCTCGGCAAACGACCAGCCGTAGCGATACTGGCAAAGGGCGGAAGTGGTATTCATCAGCGGGAAGGCAGGCAAGCCAAACTGGTCTTTGAGCTGAGCGGAAAACTCATCCCACACGCTGGTATAGCCGCAATCCTCCACAAAGCACTTCACGTAATCGGGAGTCTTCTCTCCCGATACTGCCATCGTGGTTGCCGCACCCATCGAAATACCATGAATCACCTGACGGGTATTCATCACTCTTCGTTCTTCATTTTTCACTCTTTGTTCTTCACTCTTCACTTTAAAAATCTCATTGGCTATTTCCGACCATCTGATGACATCCCATCTATCCTTCCATCCCATCTGGATATGGTCGCCCTCGCTCTCTCCGTGTCCATACAGATCTGGCAGGAGCACATTATACCCCATATCGTGATTATAGAGATAGGCGATGTGCAGCATACCCTCGGAGCGCACCTGATAGCCATGCACCACCACGGCAGTCTTTTCCGTAGTCTTCGGTGCATAGAGATAGATGGCATGTGCCTTGTAGCCCGACGGCATCGTGACAAAGGTATCCTTCACGCAATGGTGCTGATACACGGAGTCCATCCAGCCAACCATCCAGGGGCACTCGTTCTTCATTCTGTTCTTCCAATGCTCAGCCGTCATTCTCTCCTCCTTCGGATAGTTGAGCGAATAATTGAGCATATAGTTGCTGGCACCATACAGTCCCAGCACCACAAGCACCACTAAGCCCAGAGCCGAAGCGATGCCTATCTTTCTCATCTTTTTCTGTTTCATCTTCTTCATTTCTTATTGCTATTACATATATCTATTATAGAATTTTCGCTGCAAATTTAAGGAAAAAGATGGAAATGACAAAGAAACAGAGGAAAAATTCCTGTTAAATTGAAGCTATAATCTGCTCTTTTCTGCATTACCAGCACCCGTACCCTTATACTTGCTCTTGGTGGCATTGAAGTTATAAGTTACCGTCAGAGCAAAAGAACGAGAATTCATCTTGCACTTCTTGAACATAGACATACATGTAGCAAACGACTTCTGATTATCGTTCAGACCATGGAAGAGATTGTTTGCCTCCAACTGAATGCTAAGACTTTTCTTTAGGAACATCTTCTTGACAGAAAGATTCAAAGCACTGACACTACCCACTTCTGAGAAGCCAGAACTATGAGATGAAGATATGAAATAATCTACATTAGCCGACCAATCGTGACTCAAGGAAAACCAGTTGTTCAACCGGACAGAGAATTGAGGCTTGCGGAGATTACCATAATAACCATACTTCTCACCATTCACAAACTGTTGTTCAAAATCTAACTCCCACATCGGATGCCAGAAACCAAACACAGGAGTTGCCACTAAAGATAAGTCCATCACTTGTAAATAATCTATATTATAGGGCTTACTAAGCAGAATATCTGAGGTTGTATCATATAGCATTTCAAGAGTGGTTATGGCATGTTTGTTATAACCATAATTGGCAGAAAATCCTAACCAACCATACTGAACATCCCATCCTAAATTATATATATTGGTAGGAAGCAAGGAAGGATTGCCACCCTCGTAAATATAACGGTTGTCATATCTGGTAAAACCGGAAAGGACATCATAAGAAGGACGCTGAGTTTTCATCGATGCACTCCACTCCATCTGAAGTTTCCCCTTCTGATAACCAAGAGAGAATGTAGGGAACACATTATCGTATGTCCTACTCATCTCCCGTTCAGAGCAGTCATGACTTACATGCTCATATCTAGCTCCAGCCTGTAAGCCAATATGATTGCCTATAGCCAGATCAATATTGGCAAATGCAGCAAAGTTTTGCTCTTCTATCCTACTGTCAGAAGTGGCGATATACTCCTGTTCGTTCTGATAGAAATTATGAACATGACTATTGGTATATTCTGTTCCAACATTGAGATTTACTTTTTCAGAAAGAGGATAACCCAATTCCAACTTACCAGCCAACATGCGGCGTTTGTTTCTTGTTATACTGTTCACATCACGTGAGCCAAGTTCCTCACTCATTTCTACGGCATCTTGAAAAGTCTTATCAGAAGACCAAAGAGCGGTAGCGTTCAGATTCACACTCATCTTGCCCAGTTTTCCCTCATAGTAGGCATCCGCCTCATGAACAGGACCTTGAATCGTACTACTTTCATCGTCATCATACTTCACTTTGCCTACATGCTTCCCATCTTCCTTCACCTCATAGTCTGACTGCAGATTGAAATATTCATAGGTATTATTATAGACACTATAGAAGACACCAAATGAATTGTTATCATCTATCTGGTAGTTCATTCCCCATTTTCCGTATGGATTATGGGAACGCAACGTTCCTGAATAGGGCATCGCCAAGTTTACCTGATGCTGATTACCCATAATAGTGGTCTCCGTAGTTTGAGAAAGATGACGATAGGTGTCATTCCATGCCAAGAGCGAAAAGATATCCAAGCCACCCATACGATAATTGAGATTTAAATTCTCTATCCAATTATTCTTTTCGGCAAAGGAATACTTGGAATAGAGACTGCCACTCAAACCCGTTCCCTGTTTTTTGATGGTATGTATGCGAATAACAGACCCCACCTCGGCACTATATTGTGCACCAGGATTGGTAATGACATCCACACTTTTCACCTCCTTAGAAGAGAGATGCTGCAATTCCTTGGTATCGGTAACTTTTCTGCCATTGATATAAATCTCAGGAGTACCTTTTCCGAATACGCTACAACCTCCATCGGCGTTCACTCTTACACGAGGAATCTGTTTCAATAAGTCGGAAACCATACCTACATCGCTCAACAATGTACCCTGAACCTGGGTCTGGAATCCACCATGGGTCAACTTGGTACGAGGGCGAACCGCCTTTACTATCACCTTCTGCAGGTTCATTGTTGCCTCCTTCAGAGTAATTGAACCTATCTTACCTGTATTATAAGTATCAACAGCGGTATGATAGCCCACGCAACTAACTCTTACTATCGCCTTTCTGGCTCCGCAGGGAATCACGAACTGACCGTTCTCATTCGTCACACCGCCATTAATCAATGAAGAGTCACGAACATTCAGCAGGGCTACATTGGCGAAATCTACAGGACGATTCTTATTGTCTATGATACGGCCTATCATCTTGGTGGGAGTTTTCTGCGTACACTCCACAAAGATGTTTTCGCCATCTATCGTCATCTTCATCGGATAGAAGCCCATAATCTGGCGGATGGCATCCGGAGCAGTTCGCTTCACGATACTCGTTGTAACCGTGAAATCTTCCAGTTCATCATACATAAAGTTGATACGATAATCCTTGGTGCTCTTGGCAAGGATGGTGAGCGCTTCTGACATAGAAGTGTTGCGGAAGCTGCGGGTGATGCGTTGTGCATAGATGGTCTGAAGAGAAAGGCTCATCAAACCTGCCAGCAGCATGATATATCTTAATCTTTTCATCTTATTCCACGATTAAAGTTTGACCTTCATGACGAATATTCACTTTCTCGAAATGATTCATCAGTTCGATGATATCATCCAGACTCATGTTCTTCTCCAGTTGCAGGAAGAGACGGATGTGGCGAGCCGACTCGTTCTGATAAGTTACCTGGAGATGGAAATGCCCGGCAATAGGAGTAAGGATATTCTGAAGTTCAGCGTTTTCGTAAACCAATGGGAGCTGGGCAAGACTTGCAGAATCTGTCTTTTCTTCTATGTTGGATTTCTGAGGAGCAGAAAACTGCTGGATAGAATCCTTTTGGGATGACACGAGTTCGGTATTGTTCTTATCTGATACCTGATGAGAACGGGTTACCAGATGAATGGCAGCAAAGGTGATGCCGGAGACGACAAGGACGGCTGCAACGGCAGCCACTTTTCTCATCGGGCTCCAGAGAGGAAACGACTTGGCTGTTTGCTGGGTTTCTGCATTCTGATTCATCTCTTCTTTCTGCTGCTTTTCTTCTTTCAGCTTCATCTCGTCTTCCAGCTTCTCCCATTCTGCATCAATCGAAGGCATCTTCATTTCTTCCTTCGACTTGGCGAAATCCAGAGACTGTCGGGTTTCTACCAACTGCTGATAGAGTTCGTTCACTTCCTCATCGCCCAGAAGTTCATCCTTCTGGGTTTCGGAATACATTTCGGGATGCTCCAGGAGATTGAGGAGCAAATCCCATTTCTGAGAATCCATCTTCTGAGGATTTATGTCAGATAATTCATGTTTCATTTTCTTTCCTTTCTTCATTTTAGGGTTATTGTTTTCCTTTCAACTTTTCTCTGAGCGTTCGCAAACCTTTTACGATATGCTTGTTCACTGCCGAGACGCTGATGCCCAGCTCCTCCGCCGTATCCTTATACGACATTCCTTCCCGATAGCACAATCGGATGACGGAAGCCGTCTGGTCGGTCAGGTTATGGTCGATGCAATCCACAGCAGCCTGCCATCGCTCTTCCAGACGAGAAGGTTCCTCCTCCGTCAATTTCTCTTCCGAGAGAGGGAGAAGCCGTTTCAGTCGTTCATCTCTCTTCTTTCTGGCTATAAGATTGATGCAGGCATTCTTCACGCTCCGCATCAGGTAAGCCCGGTCTGGAACCAGCTGTTTATCCCACAATCTGGAGAACACATCACTCACCACATCCCTCGCCTCCTCATTATCATGAAGCAAGGCAAAGGCGAAGCGATACATCTGCTCGTAATGGTCGTGGAACAGCCGTTCCATCCGCTGTTCATTTTCTTCTGTCATCACGTCATTTTCTTCTTGTTTCTACTCTTATATACAAGCTTTCCTGAAATCAATTACCCCTAAATTGAAGAAATCTTCTATTTTTTTCGAAAAACCTATGCAAAGGTAATAAAAAACACCATAAAACCAAGTAATTTGAACTATTATTGCAAGAAAACCCTGCAAAAACTTGGAACATAAAAAATAAAATCGTATATTTGTGGCAAAAATGGAAAAATAATGAAAACGACAAACGATTATATTACCATACTTCGCAAATACCTGAGCACCAAAGCTGATGCTTATGGTATTACAAAGATTGGAATCTTTGGATCTGTGGCTAGAAACGAACAGACCGAAGACAGCGATGTTGATGTTTGCGTAGAAATGAAAAAGCCAGACTTATTTACAATGGTTCACATCAAGGAAGAACTGCAAGAGCTCTTTGGTAAGCCTGTAGATATTGTCCGACTTCGCAATAACATGAATCCGATGCTTTTGAAGCAAATTAAAAGAGATGGAATCTATGCATGACGAAGAACTCTTATACTATTCACTCAAACGAATAGCTTCAACTATTGAAAGAATCATCAACAATTCTCAAGCGATTGATGATTCACAATATTATGTACTTTCTCCTGCTGGCATGGAACGCCTCGAAAGTACCTGTATGTTGCTTCTTGCAATAGGAGAAAGCATCAAGGGGATTGATAAAATGACGCGGAAGCAACTTCTTCCTAACTACCCAGAAGTAGATTGGAAAGGAGCTATGGGAATCCGTGACATTATTGCTCATCACTACTTTGACATAGATGAATCTATTGTCTTTGATGTTGTCAAAAACAAACTCCCTGGAATGTTAGAAACAATCAATAAGATAATAGAAGAATTATAAGAAACATCGGTCAAGCAAAGAACAAGCCAATATGGTTTTGCCTTCGCTTGACCGATTGTCATATATTCATTGTTTTAAGAGAGTTTCTTTCTGGAAAAAGCTACATGAAGCGATTATAATCTCATAAAGAATCCGTGTAATCTCTCCCGATGTCCTTGAAATTACATGGCGACGCAGGAATATCTGTGTCGTGATGTAGGAAAGATTACGTCGCAATGTGGTAAAGTCTACATCGGGACGTAATTTTTTGGGGTATCTATAAGGTCTCATATCAAATTCTTTTTTGATTTAACATCGAGCTTATATGCACACGAAAAAGTATTTTCATATACATCAGTCTTTCTTTTTTCTGTTACTTATAATCTATACAGTTGAGCCAAGCGAAAAACTAAGCAAAACATCAACTTTTTTGCAAAAAATGCCGTAAGCATTTGGTTTCCAGACCGAAATACCTATTTTAAGTTTAGTCGGTCGGTGCAAAGTCGGTGTCGATTAGCTGGATTTACTAAAAATCTACTATCACTCTTTGTTTCGATATTCCTTTTAAGCTGAAGAAGAAATTGCTATATAATATAATATATCTTCGATGAGTCCGTTTTATATATAACGGATTACATGAAGCATATATTATATAATGCCTCAATTCTGCGTGTGTTATTAATATAATATCAACTAGGGCGTTTCGCTAAAAAATTAGAGAAATGACCAAAAAAAAATTGTCTCATCGCGAAAGTAAACAGGCTATCCAGCAAATAATTGGATGGACTCCCCCTGCTTTTCATCAGGCGTCGGAATGCTACGTATCCTTCAAGGCATTCGATCCTTGTATCAATACAATGCGCCTGAAGAAGATTATGCTTAACCATATTAAAGGAAAGCGAAATCAAAGAGCTTACGGAGAAGAACTCGTTAAGCGTCTTACCCAGAAGCTTCTTGACGGATGGAATCCATGGATCGAAGAGTCATACCCAGAGGAGTATGCTTTATTTAGTGACGTGTGCGATAAATATAAAACATATCTCGCCAAAATTACTAAAGAAGGTGGTATAAAGCCTGGAACCAAATGCAATTACGAGTGCAAATTGTCGTTTATGCTCAAGTGGGTAGAGAAAGATAAGAGGATTACTTATATCTATCAATTTAACAAGAAGTTTGTGTGCGATTTTTTAGATTACGTTCTCGTTGAAAGAAATAATACCTTGCGAACGAGAAATAACTATATTGGTTGGCTGAAATCGTTTTCCGGCTATCTCATAGAGAGAGGGTATGTCCAGAAGGATCCGACTGAAGGCGTTAACGCCTCCACAAAACTGGGTCCGAAGAATCGAAGTGTCATACCAAATGACGTACTATTGCAAATTAAGTCATATCTAGAGAAGGAGAATAAGCACTTTCTTTTAGCCTGTTATATCCTTCACTACTTGTTTGTTCGTCCTCACGAGATGACTTTTCTGAAAATCAAGGATATATCTAAGGAAAAGAAGACATTAACTCTTAATGGCGCATATACTAAAAATGGGCATGATGCCATCGTTACTATCCCGAATCATGTCATCGCATTGATGGAAGAATTGGATATTTTTTCAGCGCCGCCCGACTTCTATCTTTTCGGGAAAAAGTTCCGCCCGGGAATGACGCCGATACTGGCTGAAAGATTCTCTAGATTTTGGGTCGACAATGTAAAAAAGACGTTGGGATTAAGTGATTTCTATAAATTCTACAGCCTGAAGGATACGGGAATCACTAATATGATTAAAGCAAAAACCGATCTACTTACGGTAAGAGATCAAGCCAGACACTCGTCAGTGAAGGTTACAAACATCTACACCCCTCAGGATTGCAAAGAAGCGAATCGTGATCTTATAGGGTATGAAGGCGTATTTTAATATAATGATTGTAGGAGATTTTTCTCCTACAATCCTACTTTCCTACAAATAACGCGGATAGCACTCTACATGTATACACCCATCGATGATATACATCTCAAGTTCATAACCTTCGTCGAGCATTTTTGAAATTTCATTTTCCGTTGGAATATCATATGATGTAAAAACATCAAAGAAACCTGCTACCTCAGCCCGATCTCGTATTATGATACGTTTAGAGTTCTCTTGCAAGAACTTCTTGGGCTATCTGCTTAGCTTGTATTCTCCAGGCCTGATAAGCATCGAACTCTGCTTCGTGGCTCTTATCTCCATCTCCTCGATTGGTCAAGATTGCCTCTACCTGATTCTGGCTGTATTTGGTTCGTACCAAACCTGCTGTGAAATCACCGTAAGTAGCAGACTTTGCCTTAATCTTGGTAGAACCATCGGCTTCATCACCTTCGTAACTGAAGGCGGTTTTACCCGAATCTGAAGCTTCAGATTCTGTATCTGAAGTACCGGAAGTCTCGGGATGATAGTTTTCTACTTTCTGCTCACCAATGTAAAGCAGGAAATGGTCATCGTCAAATCTGACGTAACTTTTGCGAGATAAATATACCTTTTTCATCGTTAAGTAAATTTATAAAACTTCTTTTTAAACTTGTTGTGCAGTTCTGCGACAACGGTGGAGAATGGAAGTTCATCACGACAGAAGTCATTTAGGGCTTGATCTATGAGAATCTTGGAACCTGTATATAGATAGTGCTCTACAGTTTGCCAGACCTCGCTCTCTCCTTCAAAATGGTCGATGATACGATAGCGCAGTGAGAGACGTTTCTTAGGCATCTCTTTGCTGACCAAATGAGTGCTGCCATCGGCAGCGGTCTCTTCTACCTGTACGACCTCTTTTTCTATGACAGAGTCGTCAACCTTGTAATCAATCACTTGGATGAGGAATTTGTTCTCATCCTGTCCCTCATGGCAGATAATATCCTCAATGGACTGCTGCTGTGATTTTTGCATTCCCTCGAAAGGCACACGAGATTTGCGAGCCTTAACGAGTTTTCCGAATCTTTCCATACCGATTTTTTTATATAAGTTTTTTGAATTGGCGTGAATTCCTAACCCAAGGCGTGAAGCTGCCTTGAGCTCTATTTGTCTTTGTGTAAACCCATATTTGCGAAGATTAGCCACCTGCTTGCAGAGATCATGCTTAAACCGTTTTCGCAAGAGTGCGTGGTCGGCATAGATGACCTGGCCACAAAAATCTATACCATCGCAAGTTCGATGGATTCCCCACGACTTGTTTATAGAGAGATGCCAGTCACGAGCAAGGTGCATGACAGCTAACTCCGCCATCAGGCGCAGGAAAACTTTGTCTTCGTGAAGAACATAGATATTATCCATGAAACGATAATAATGATGGAGCCCCTGACGGCAGAACTGTTTAAAACGTTCGTTAAGAAAACTGACCCCCCCACATAGTAGTTGAGCCTGTTGCTGAGTGCGACAGGTAACAAGCATGTCGCTCACATAGCGAGCTTGCCAATAGTGGAATTTTTCGGGGTCGTCGATGATATCGAAGCATCTGAGTGCCAGATAGTCGAACCGGGCGAGAAAGAGCTGACCCAGTAGCTGGGCTAGTTTTACTCCAAGTACGATTCCTGGGTTGAACGAGTCAACTACCTCATCTATAAAGGAGAGGAGCTTTCTGTCTTTAATCTTGCGGCGATATTCACTCTTGAGCAAGTTGTGATCTATACACTGAAAATAGTGGTGAATATCCATCGGAAGGCAATAAAATGTATCTTGCTGTGGAGAGTTGAATATATCTCTCTTGACAAGATTGTAGAAATAATGAGTACCCTTCCCCTTAGAGCCTGCAGGGCAATGGTAGTAGATGGTGTTACGTATATTATCCTCTACAGGATTGAGGGCTGCGTGTTGCATGACATGATCTATGACTGGCAACTTGTTAACCTGGCGATGCTTCGGGTATTCGATATCCTTAGATACATACCCTGAAGTATGCCATGTCTGGGCTGCGTATGCTTTAAGCATACGCTCTATGTTATGATCTAGATTGGCATCAAATTCCTGCACACCCCTGCGAGACATCTTTTGTCGGGCATAATTATAGAAAGCCCGACGAAAATTGTCATTTGTCTCGACTTGTGGAGAAATGTTACCAAATCTTTTCATAAGCGGTGTAATGTCTGTGTAATTGTGTGAAACTGTGTAATGTCTGTTGTCTGCTATTTTTTATCCTATAACCTTCGACCGGATGACCCTATTGTCATCATCTACCAGCTAGATGAACTATGTGTATGTTTCGCCATGGGGCGAGGTCTGACCCTGTTGTCTCGAACGGAGAGCAAACACCCCGTATTGAGATATGTTAAAGTTGAGAGCGGCGCCGTAGTTCACGTTGGCATTCGAGACATCATTGTTATCGTTGAGCGTCGAAAGACCGCATTGACCACCATTGTTAACACTACCACCACGAAGGCAGAGACGGAAACCAGCACCTAGGGTCACAACCTGGTATTATTATGAATACCGCTGCAAAGATACTAAAAATAATCGGTATGGAAGTATGTCAAAGAACTTTTTTCTAAAATTTTTTATCGCCGACCGCCAAAGGCGGTTATTGAAGCGAGCAGAGCTCGCTGGGTGCTTCGGCTTCGCCGTGTGTACTCAGGTCTCTTATGTACACCTAGTAATCTTATGTACACCCAGCAAACTCATGAAATCTTTAGGCCGCCACGTACACTGGTTCGACTGGCCACTCCTCTACTGCTTCGCAGAGAGCGGCGCCGTAGTGCACGAGGGCAAGCGAGACAGCATTGCTATCGTTGAGCGCCGAAAGACCGCATAGACCACCATTGCTAACACTACCACCACGAAGGCAGAGACGGAAACCGCTTGTTGCGCCGGACGTATTCCAATAATAAGCACACCAGTAGGTAGTCTGGCTGCCTCCGACGGCCGTTGGAAAATTCTCCAGGTTGTCCATGGAGAGCATGGTTGCCCAGCCTTCGCCTTTTTTGATGGATGTGCTGTAGGCAATCATTCCTGTGGCATTACCGACAGTCCATGAACCATAGATGGAAGGTGCTACAAGGTGGGTGACTGTCGTATCTTCGTTGACCCTTACGAACTCATCATCCATATGATACCAGAGATGACCGTAAGAGTTTTTAAGGCCGAAGAAGGAGTTGACCTTGGCCGCATACCAGGTAGAGCCGGCATCGTTGAGTATATTGACGGTAGTCTCTCCGCAGCTATCGCCCAGGTCGAGACCGGCATCCATCGGGACGAGCGGGCGGCAGCCGTTGTAGCTATTCCACGCACTCCAGTCTTTTTGTGTCACGCCAGGACCAAGACCACCCTGATAGAGTCCGTTTGCATCTCGCTCTGTGTTGACTGCCGCCTGTGCATAGTGGGTGCCGAAGATAACCCCGAAGAGCGCAGCGGTCACGGCGAAGTGACGCATCGAGGAACAGAGCCACCCCGTGCCGTTCTTTCTGGCCGCAGCTCGCCAGTACTCTGTGTTTTGGTTGCAGGCTGGCTTGCCGAGGAACGAGCGGTTGGTGTTGTCGAGGGTGGCATCGTTATTGCCACCTCTGTAGTCTGCGCCTGTATTAAGGAAGCTAACGAGGCGACCTGTGCTGCGCTCTAAAGTGGCATGGCCAGAGGCAGAACGTGATCCGATAGGGATTGTGTAGTTATATTCACCTTTGATTGGAGTAAGTCCAACCTTCATATAGAACAAGCGGCCTACGGTCTTGAATACCAGATAGAACTTACGGTTCCATCCCCACTGGTAATGTCCCTCTGATCCGTCTAACTTTGCAGCCTCTCCTGTGGCATATTTGTGATGATCTTTGGAGTCGAGTTTTCGGCGGCTATGGTCATTCTTGACCAGGTAGCAACCGAGACCAAGCTGAATTGGCAGCTCTCTCAAGAGCTCAAGCGATCCCACATAGGTTGCTGCCTGAGGGGTTGCGTTGTCTAGATTCCAGACACGCCCGCACCAAAGATTCTGTCCCATATCTACAGCGTCTTTGAGCGACATCTGCTGTGCCGTGCCCGTCTTTCTATCGTAGACCTCAATCTGTTTGTCTGTCGAGGAAGTGTCGGCAGCAGGGAGGTCTGCCACCTGCTGCGCCCCGTCGAAGGCTGCGATGATAGCCTTGACCTTAGCCTCTTCTTCTGATGTTAATGCCATAATTAAACTGTATTTAATTGATTAAACAATGTGATTTAAATGATGCGTAATGATGAGCCCACCTTGCGTAGCTTTCCCAATGCCGACAGGCGAAGGCGTGGCTGGTGTATAGTGATGCTCACCTCTTGCCAAAGCGGTGTGTTGGCTGTTGGGATGACCCAGAACTTGGTCGTGCCCTCGCCCTTGACGATGAGGTTGCCGCTTGGGTCTGCCACCAGCGAGTCGCCCTCGGCACGTTGGAAGAGCACGCTCTGAGGGAGGTAGCTCGGTATGAGTTGGGCTGTGATGCGCTGTGCCACCTTGTTGCGTAGGCTTATCTCCGGGAGATAGGTCAGGTTCATACGCGATGGTGCGATGAAGCCTGTGGCTATCTGACCTGCCAATCCATCCATCTGTGCAATCTTGGCATCGGCTCGTTTGGCGGCAGCATCTGCCTCTGTAGCCTTTGTCTCTGCTAGAGCTGCTTGTGCTGCTGCAGCTGTAGCCTGCTCTTGTGCAGTATTGGCTGCACTCTGAGCGAGATTTGCTGCCTTGTTGGCATCGTCGGCTGCACTCTGTGCCTTGATGCTTGGTGTCTTATCGAGCCATCTGCGCCATTTGGTGTTTGTATCCGAAGGAGTTGTTGTGTTACCATCCTCCAGTGACGCATAGACTCCTGTAGATGTATGAACTATATCCCCTTCATCGTAGCCCCTAACAGTCTGTCCATCCTCTTCATATGAGTAGTCCGACTTCCAGGTACCTTGATCGGTGAAGGCGACATTACCAACAACAATGATATTTGTATTATCTGCCATATATTTATTAAACTTTAATGACTAACTTGTTTCTACGCTTGACAACATGTTCTGCGACATGGCTTCCGTAATCAATCATAAGTAACTTGTTACGATGCTGGCGGAATGACGGATACATAGCGCCGCCTCGAGCAATGACACCCGTATCGACATATTCATGCTTGGAGAGGTCCCATTGCCACCAGTTTCCGTTGCTTCCCATTTTGGGTGGATGATCGTTCATTTCCTTAGCGAGGTCGGTCTGCGTCTTTGAGTTGGTAATGGCGGCGGATGTGTCCTGCTGCCGCTTGGTTTCTGCCGTCTTGCGTGCCGTCTCGTTATTATTGCGAGTAGTTTCGGCGTTCTGACGTGCGGCTTCGTTGCTATTACGAGTACTTTCAGCCTTCACTCGGTCAGCTTCGCCCTGCGTTACCTTGGTATAAGCCGCGGCAAGAGCTTCCAGGTCTGGGTCTATATCGGTATAGGCTACTACCTGAGACCACGTTTTGCCATTATCATAGCTCACCTCGATACCCATCGTGCCGCCACGAAACTGAGGGGTCTTTCCCTCGGCTACTACACCGAGATCTTCGCCGCCTATCTCCCAATGGCCGTTGTTATTGATTACTGGCTTAATACCTGCGATCAGGTAAGCCCTTGCGAACTCGGCAGGTATCTTAACCTGCGAGCCGTTAGCCATGTAGATCCAGAAGAAGTCGGTACTCATCACAAGGCGAGATGCCGTATTCAGCTGGCTGGCTACGTCGTTGATATTTACTGCTGCCATAATACTATTCTGGTTTTATCTGCTTCATAACTCCTTCGCCTGCAGCCGGGGTAAGCAGTTGCTCGGCTACACGACTTAAGATTTCCTTCTCGCTATCGTCAATCTCCACCTCGCCCTGCGTTTCGTAGAGTTTATGGGCGAGCACGGAGCAGGCTAATCCCTGCCCGCGCTCATAGATGACGTTAGCTATCTCCTTGCGCATATCCATTACTGCGCATTGTGTCTTACTGAGGTCAGTAAAGACCTCTACTCTTTCCAGATTTATCTTCATATTCTTATGTTTTGTTAATGATATATATACTGCAATTGCCAATTATATCCATCCCAGATCAGAATATTAAACTGCCCGACATCATCAGAATAAAACTTATCTGAGGTTGTATGTATCTTGCCACAGCAATATAGCCTTCTGCCTGAAACGACAGGGTCGAAATATATCCTGCTATTACCCTGTATAACAATGAGCATCTGCCCCGTCATAGGGTATTTCGGCAACTTTATATCCACCGCGCTACTGTTAGTCATAAGAATAATGCCTACTCTGTTGTTATTGATGGCATTCTGCTGTACATTGCCTGCAGCCGACATTGATAAAACATTCTGCGCAATACATCCAAGCAGGTTACCGCCAATACTTCGGATTCCGATACCTCCGTCAGTATCAACGTTGAGAGCCGCAGTAGAAGGGTCACTATAATCACGTACGGCCTGATAATCTCCGGTACCATAATCGTAGAGACTATATTTACGGATGATTACCGTATTGTTATTGGCATACCTCTCTAAAGCAGAGCCATACATATCGCAGGCTCTTTGATTTCTGTGATAAACTGTACCATCAGAGTTTATAACTGGCAACAAATCAGCAGCCCTACCTGCTGCTACTTCTCTGACACAGGAATTAGTACGGGCCAGCCAAAGCGAGCTATGTTCTAACATTGTTCCATTCTTGAGTTCCCAACCTTTAGAATCACTAGAATACGAACCGATACTCAGACCCGCATCCGTGATTTTCAATCCGCCGATCTGGCCTGAAGTCGCATTAATCGTTCCTGTAATCACGGCATCCTTTGCTGTCAGCTTACCACCTCTAGTTATAGAAGTAGTAGCCGTGCTGCCTTCAGTACCGCCTATCCAGAACGCATAATCCGCATTATCCTTCACCCATCGGAATGAGCCAAAGATATTGTTACCCTCCATCAGGTTGAACTGTTGACCCTGAGCGAACTTCAGAACCGCATTCTTTCCCACGATAAGAGGACAATACATCGGACCGGCATCACTCAGTTTCACCCATAGCTTATTGTTGTTAGAGTCAACTGCTGAAGGGTCGAAGGAACTGCCCGTAGCCGTATGCGTAGCGTTGCATTGATAGACAGACCAGCCATCGTTAGCATTATTATCCTCGATGTAAATCAGGTCGATATACTTCTGTTCCAGGGTCAGGGCAGAATCATTATGATACGTTGCCCCGCTCTTCCATCCTTCGGAATTCCGGACGATACAACCGTTCTTACCCATCTTTCCGGCTTCGGCAAAGTTGGCTACCACAACAGGCTGGCTCCAATCATCCTGAACAGAGTCAGTACTATGTTTTCCTGCACGAACAGACTCCCAGATAAACCGGTTCGTAGACGATACAGTCAGCCGTTTTGCCGTCCATCCTCCCTGTAGGATACCATTTGTACGGCAAGGCTTGGCGGGCACTGCCGTATCGTTAGCGGTAGCGATGTAGGCGTGCTCCATAACGATGGACTCAGCCTGCATCGGCATCGCCTTGCTCCAGGTTATGTTGCCTGCAGCATCTACGGTTCCGTCGGTACGCCACAAACTCTCAGTAAGAGCTATCATCGATTGCCAGGCAAAGAGACCATAGTCGCCGTAGCTGTCTGTGCCGCCGTCTTTGAAATATCCGATGAAGAAATAATATTCTCCTGCATCAGGCATGGATAATTTGGCAACAAGACTCTGGCCGTCGCCGCTTATTACATAGGCATGCTCCGATCTGTTGAGATATTCGCTATCTTCCTTTATCTGCTTGCCCTCGCTATTGATAACCTCAGACGGCAGATAGAGACGAGAGATACATACCAGGTCATAGTTGGCTTCAGAGTAAGACTTCAGCATCACTCTGATATAGCTATCCCGGAAATGGTTAACAACCTTAATACGACGTATGCACTTGCCGTTGCCACCAAGAGAGGAAGGAGTCTTATAGAAAGTTTTCTTCTGCTTGATACCATCTAACAGAATTTCACTTTCTTCTGTTCCCCATGCGCTAGTACTGCTGTTGTACCGGTCGATAATCTCATCTGTTGTAATCTTACCACCCAGCACGATACTCTTACCTCCCGTAGCCGGAGCCGTCTTTGTCCAGCCGCTGCCAATATCATCCTGCGCTTTATCATAGTCGGCAAGCGTTTTCGGGGTAGGAAGAACTGATGGTTCTGAAGCTGAAGACTGATAGCCTACGATGAGACCATCGCCATCCTTACCATCCTTACCATCCTCACCATCCTTCGCTTTATAACCTCCGCATGAAAAGGTTATAATTTCGTCTCCATCCGTAAACCATGTGATTTTCATTATCCACAGCCACGGAGTAACATCGTCAAAGGTAATTTGACTGAAGTCTTTACTGCCATGTTCTCTGAATAATGTCGGACTCTGGTTTATATCAGAACTACCTGCAGCATAATACCAGGTTTCGATACGTGAAATGCTCTTCGGGTAACGATTGAAGAGCTTAGGTTCAGAGAAAGTGCCATCCGCTCCTACCTCTCCCGTCTTGTATGCCACATATACATACTGCTTTTTCCGAGTCGGCTCCATCGGATCATCCTGCCACCCCTCAGGCTGCAAGGCGCCCTGCTGACGGGAAGGCCGTGTAATGAAACTCGAATCAGACTGATCAGAGAGATAATAGATATACTCATATCCATCACCATCAGCACCCGTCACGTTTGGCACTATCTTCACGGTCACATAGTCTATATAGCTGGATTCATCAAGTGTGCCTGTCACTTTGAAGACTATAGCCTGTGCAACCATGCCGAGATTAGCACCTTCTGCACACGATATAGAAGCCGTATTACCACTTATGGAATAAGACACATCCTCAGTAGTAGCTGACCTGTCTATAACAACAGAGCTTATTTTACAGTCCCTTCCGTCTACACGAAGGCTAAAATGAATATCCTCACCGAACGCTGCCAGTGCCTTGCCATTACTGTCTGTCGGAATAGTGACAATATCGTCCGTAGATGAAGCCTTAGGCGCATGCTTACCGAAATGTGCGTATTCTGCAGGGGCAGAGAAAGGTCCCCAATGACCGTTAGTTGATACTCGCTTGCTTACCCATTCGTACAGATTCACTGCATCCACACCCGTAGGATCATCCGTCCAGCCATCAGGAACAAACTCCTGGTCTGTGCGCTGATATTCAGCATTGGTAGCATAGTCGCTAGGAGTAGGGTTTGAAGGAGCGGAGTTTTTCAACTTAAAGATATACTCAATACCCTTACCGTCCTTACCATACGCAAGCACAGGGACGGATTCCTTGTCAAGTATCTGATTGTTCTTGTCGTAGAGAACGAAAGTAACCATCTTATCATCCGAGGTTACATCAACACCAGCACCAAGAGCCAAGTCTTTAGTAGCATTTTCGTCCTTTCCGTATTTCAACGACATTCCAACAGGAAGAGTAGTGAGCTTGTATCGCTTGTCGTCTGACGATGTAGCATAGACATCACAGCTTACGGAATTAACTGTCGTGTTCCCGTCCTTATCGACAATGATACTGTCCGCAGAAGGAATCAGCTCGTACACGACCGTATCAGACGATTTCAAAATGGTAAGCTCTCGGGTATACTCGTAGTTAGCTCCCGCATATTTGCCCACAACCGTGATGTCCAGTTTCGTAACCTGGTCGAGGGTATCGGCGGTAAAATTATCTGCATCGATGGTGATTATCTTTGCCTTGCCGTCAATACTCATCGAAGTCTTCAGCCCTGCTACACTAGAGATACTGAGCTTGGAAATCTCCCAAGGCTCATTGTGATACATAAGGGAAACCTTAGTCTTGATAGGCAAGCCGATATACTTAGCCGTTTTTGTATTCCATGCTACCGATGCACTCTCATTGCTCAGATCGCACATCATGAAAGGAAGGCTGTCGTGCTGAATGCGGATAGGCATCTGCACCGTCTTCGAGGTTTTTCCCTCCAGTTCTACGACGATAGTCACCATCGCATCCGACATTTTGCGCATAGCTGCGTAATCGAAATTTGTATCATCTGCAGTTCCGGCAACACCATCCTTGATGTTCCTGATACCCTTGATGAAAACGGTAGAGTTCTTCACCTCTACGTCGCAGTCCTCGCTTACTACATGCAAGCGATAATGGCCTTCTGTCACGTTCTCGTTATGCTCATCTTCCTCAAGCAGGATATCCATACCCTTGCGCACGAAGACGGCCGTAGAGATGCGGTACTGCTTGGTAGCCTTGCCCTCATCCTGAGTATAGAGACCATTAATGACATTGCCCATATCATCTACCGTGATGACACTCTGATACTGCGAGAGACTCACATCATAAGCCTTCGCCTCGTTCTTCAGGTCATCGAGCCCAAGAATATCACCGAGATACTCCACGTTGCCGCCGAAGTATACGTTATCCTGTACGAAGATACCATTGCCTGAAGGATGGATATACGATCCGTCTCTTCGCTTGATAGCCAGTCCTCCGAGCCATCCGTATCGACATACGCGGTTCTCTGTATATATCTCCCAGTTGCATACACCATCCAGCACCTCGATATAGCTGTTTCCCCTTGAAGAGAAATACATGCTGCTCTGGCGCTTGTCATCAGTAAAGCTACCATATTGGGCAAAATCCATATAGGCACAAGGATCCGGAGTTGCCTCCGAACGTTTACCATATTCGAATACGAACTTGCCCTTCTCGCTAGTGATGATTTTCTTCACATAAAAGTAAGTAGTGAAGAAACCTTTATGCAGAACGAAGTTGCAATCATCCAACGCACCTTCTGTATTTTTATCTGAACCATGGGCGTTATCTATATCGGCATAGATACCGCGGCAGATATCTCCCACCTGCAGAGATCCGTAATCATTTCCCTCCAGATGAAGAGAGATGATGTGTTTCTTGGTATCTACACTCTCGATGGTTCCATAGCCGTTGGTATTCCATTGCTCCGCTTTGGTTACAGAGATTTCGTTGAAGACGAACTTAGGAGCAGAGATGAACTGACGGACGAACAGGCTGTTCATCTCTGCGTCACCATCATTATCGATACTTGCGCCGGAACCATAAGCTCCGGAAACGAAATTGTATGTCATGAAGGCATAGAGTTTCGCTAATCCCTCGTCAGTTATCTGGCTCTTTCCATCTCCAAGCTGCAACCCTTTCAGCAGAGATATCACATCCTCGAAGGTAATCTTACCTTTAGCCGTATCGTCTATATCCTTGCGCAGCATCTTCTTTTCGAGCGCGCCTCCAGGAGTGCAGTCGTCTGCCATACCTGCCTTTATTCTGTCGCCCTGGTACAGGATATAACCGTAATCATAAGAAAGTCCGTTCAGCACTTCGATGTTGAAATGCTGATGGCCAATACCTCCTCCGCCACTATATCGGTCGGTCAGAGTACTTGCAAAGTAGTTAAAGAGAGCGTCTGCAGTAGTAACACCCCATGTTTCTGAATAGGGCTCCTGAACAGGGAAGAGTACCCCTCCACTCAGCAGCTGACGTGGGAACTCAACTAAGCGAGGGGCGATAGTAAAATTTCCGATTTCGGGTAGATGGATATCCATCTGTTTGAAATCGCTGGCATCTGACCTCGTGAGGTTCAGGTACGGACGGGCATCTGAATATTTGTATGTGAAGGTATAGTTCGAAGGCAGTTCCTTCGCCTCGTAGTTCACGTCACTCTCGGTAACGGTTATCTTACGAAGAGAATTGCCATGGTAAACATACTTACCCAGAGACGGGAAGAAATCGAGCATCCACAGGCGCTCCTTCTTGTCCAGGAACCCGGTGTTCTTCTTAAACTTGCGGGTGGTATCTACGCGATATTCCTCAGAGTCTTCTTCTATTTCTGCCACATTGTGGGTATGCTCTGCAGTATTTTCGCTGTTGCCGTAGGCGCGGAAACAGTCTACACCTCCTAGCGAATTCTCGAAGAGGAACCACTCTTCTTCTTCGCTCTTCATGTCGCTAGCATAGTAGCGTTGTACGTAGGTAACCCGCTTCCCGTCCTGTTCTACCCAGATATCGTAATAAGATGGCTGGATAGAACCGCCTATTTTCTTTGCGATAATGGCGTATTGTACCGGCACGGTATAAACGGTTCCGGCATTCATATGGTTCATCAGTACCACTTCCTTCTCTTCGTAGGCGGTCCCATTCCACATGTATGCCTTGCACTTCATCACGCTGGTGGCAGTTGCGTAATAGGTAAGGAATTCCGGAGAATAATAGGTTACGGCCTTCACCTGCGGCTGCCAGGTGAGGAAATTGTTTTTCAGAAAATTGGTAGCCGAATCAGAGAGTCTGTCCACACCGGCACGTATCACGGAGAAGGTGAATTCCTTCTTGCTGCCTTCGCTGCCAACCTCGTAAAGTGTCGCCACAAAGGATTTCATGATGTTCGGCTGAGCATAAGGTTCACTACTGTCCTTTACCTCAAAGCAGAGAAGAGGAAGGATGATATCCTTGACGGATAACGTAATCCGGTTCTTATCGTTCGGCGTATAAGTGTGCTGAACGATGTTTGCGCTTGATCCTTTATAGCGTAGAGCGAAAACCACATCAGCCTTCGAGGTACTGAATATCTCAAAGGCATTCATGGAGCCTACCATGCTCAGAGCATCTGGATATAATAAAACCTGTATCATCTTAAAATTGCTTTGATTATATTGCAAAGTTAAGATAATACAGGTATATAACAAAGGACAATATCCTACGAAATCGGTATGCATTCCAACCAGACGGTCGTACAATGATATACCCATTTGCTGTGACGGAACATCGTTGCGTGTCGGGTTTTCTGGCTTACGTATGATTTCTGCAAGCCGTATTTTTTGCCAACATACTCAGCTGAAGGAAGAGGAGGATAAATGACCTTGAAGGTGCGGTCCTGGTCGTTACCTGATTTTTTATAGTCATTCTCCGAAACCTCTACCGTCTCTTCGAATCCTAGCCACTGGTACTTGCAGGTCATTGCCGGCATTAAATCTTTCAGGCTCTCTGCCTCGTTAACAGGTGTAGTGAGCGCGATGGTTCTGAGTTCGCTTTCCGTTGGCTCACTTTTTCCCCCGAGGGTAAACTTCAGTTTGTTGAAGAAGAAACTTACGCCTCTGATCACAACCTTTGCGTAAGAAGGCAGGTTCTGCTTCTGCGACTGGGAGAGGAGCAGTTTTACCTTGAGCTCCTGGAGTGAATTCCTGAGCAGGAGGTCATACTGCCGGTAGAACTTTTCATAGATACCATCCTCACCATTATACACCAGGGAATAATCGAATATCTTCCGGGGTGTCTGTTCTCCCTGATGATGCGAGCCGAACCCGACATTTGAATACAGATGCGTATCATATGCAGTCACGGTTCCACAAGCTATACCATCTGAAGATACATAGGGGAAGGCGAGCATGACGGGCAACGTAGGAGTCGATTCACTTGCCTCTTCTCCGTCTTCCGTTGCAACTTTCATCGATGAATTCAGCGTAGCGTAATCGCCGATATACAGTTGCCTGTCCATGTCTCTTGTCACGGTCTCCCCGTCTAAGATTTCCCTATACTGGAGCGTACGAACCTCCGGTATCATCTCTGGTATTTCTACATCTTGAGTATCAATATCATCATCTCCAGAATCGTAGCTCTGAGAACAGCCACCTATTTTTACTTTCACGCTGTAGTTGCCAGAATAACCTTTCTTATAGAAGCAACCGTCTGCGTTGTCAAAGTAGGCGCCAGAATTTTTCGACACCATATCCTTGATATCATCGTAACTATCCTCTGTATCGCTATCCGCCTGATACTTCGGGCGCAGTACCACACGTTTATAGTCGGATGCAGCCTTATAAGATAAGGTAGGTTCTTCTGTCATCTGGCGGGTAAGATCCGCAACCGGCTTACTGTCTATTGCATCTTTCAGGAAGATGATATCTGCAGTATGAGTTCCTTCATCAGATACGAACTCGCATAGAAACTTTTTCCGAAAAACTGATAGAAAATCAGATACTGACACGTCTGGCAGAAGGTCTTCGACACGGATATGTCCATTCACTAGCACGTCTATCACGTTGTTCAAGACAACCATCTTATTGAATGGAGCCGTCTTGGTGAAGAAATTCTCCTTGAGATCATATCCGAAATGCTTGAAAATCCGCTTCAACAAATAATTGGCACGGATAAAAGGAGATATATAATATCCTTTCGTCAGAGATATCGGTATTTCGTTTACATGATCAGTAAGCATCCATTCACCCGCAAAATACGGCGAGCTAACGCCCAGAGAATAGGTATACATCTCGTGAGCTGTTACGTATTCGTAACCGCCTCCTTCCTTATATCTCCAGTAGCTGGCAGTACGCATAGTACCTGCATTCCATCCCCAGTTCAGTATTTTGTAGTTGTACTCGGTATCTCTACCCGAGTCATCGGTAAGCAGAACCGGGAAGATATCATAGTTCTCGTTCTTGCCACCTACGAGAGATTTGCAGAACTCGATACACTCGTCTACGGTCGTGCACCCGGGTATCATCTCGTCCTTGAAGATGCTCTTCAGCTTTACGTTCTGTATCTTCGAGTAGAAGGAGCCGTCGTTGATATAGAAGGAAGAGGAGATATTTCCCTTGTGCTGTGCCGAGAGAACTATCTGCCGGCATTGGGCGAAATACTCGCCGTCTTCGATGCTTACGTTCGTAGCCACCATCTTGTCTCTCATTCCGAAGGTATCGGGGTAGTTCAGTATCATGCGGTTGTAATCGCTTGCCGGAATATCAAGCGGGGAGGTCGTTTCCCCGTAATCGTTGAAGAACGGGTTGGTACGTTCTACCTCCAGCTTGGCGTCTTCGCCAAGCTGGTAGGCCTTTCCTTTATCCAGATTTGTTATTTTCATGTTCAGAAGATTTTATTTTTTAGCAAACTTTCTCGCCTGGTTTCTCAGTTCCTGCTTGGCGTCCAGATCCGAGAGTGACACGAACGAGCGAATTCCGCCTCTCTTGAGCTCTCTGAGCAGTTCCAGAAGCTCGTCATTATTGCGTCCCGACGTAGCATTTCCTGCATCGCGATGCGCAGATTCCTGCGTCCGGACGTAAAAATCTGCCCCTCCCGGAGCGATTTCCTGACTGGTCCGGGAAGACTGACGGGCGATGCTTCCACCCAGCGCCCTGCCCTGCATGGCCATCAGATACTTGCTCATATCGAAGGTTCTTATCTGTCCGGCTCGCTGGGCTGCATCCATCAGGTTGATGAGCGGGGCGATGGTAGGGTTCTCCAGGGCTGCATTCGATGCCACCCACTCCTTGCTCTTGCCTCTAGGTCCCTCGCCCACGATGACGGTAGGATGATCTACGTATCCGCGCTTACCTGGTGCATATTCGGCGTTGAAGTGTTTGCCGTCCTGCTCGCGCTCTACATCGATACGTCCGCCACTCTCGCGGCCGCTTGCCACACGGGAACCTACAGAAGAGGATCCACTAGCTGATCCGTTGAGGGTCATACGCTTCACCTTCTGTCGCTCAGCATTTGCCACGACAAGCTGGGCTGCACCGGTCACACCCATCAGAGCTGCAGCAACACTTCCGGCAATCGGACCCATCTCGCTGTATGCCTTCATGATAGATACTGCAGTATTAGAGATAATCTGAGCTACCTGCATGGCGAAGTTCACGTCAGCATACTTTTTCTGTATCTTCAGTTTCTCGTTGGCTTTTTTCTTCTCCAGTTTCTCCTGGAGTGCCGTATTACCCTCGGCAGCCTTGATCTCTGCATCATACTTGGCGTCTACATTCGCCATCTCTGCATTCTGCAGCGAAGTCACGGCATTACTGAAGAGATTTGTATAGTACTGAGCCTGCTTCATGAAGGAATCTCTCTTCAGCTGCTGCACTCTCTCCTCATGTTCCTGCTGAGTGATATACTGGTTATCGAGTGCCTGCTTCAGTTGCTGCAGTTGTCGGTCGTATTCGCTCTGCTGGTCGAAACCGAGAGCCTGCCTAGCCTGCTTCTTCTTGTCATCCTGTTCGTCAAGCAGTTCTTTTTGTTTCGTAATATACTCCTTCTCTATCTGAGTCTGTATATCCTTATATGCCTTCTCCAGCTGGGCGGTATCTTCCCCGTTCTGCTTTGCCATATTGAGCGCAGCCTGATAATATCCCTTCAGAACTTCCAGTTTCTGGTCGCGTTGCTGTTCCAGGGTCAGTTCCTGTTGCGTCTCCCCTTGCTCCATCACCTTTGCCAGGGCGTCCTGATAAGCCTGTTCTACTGCCACCTGCTGGTCGAAATGTGCCTGTTCTGCAGCCCGGAGGTTCGCCTGCTGTTTCTCCTGGAGTGATTTCTTCTTTGCGCCATCCGCAATTCCGATATTCTGCGACTGCTCGCTATACGAGGTTTCGATGGCGAGGATGTTGGCGGTATGCTGGGTCTTCAGAGCCTGCATGGCGAGATCGTACTTCTCTTGAGACACCTTTTTCTGGGCGAGAGCCATGTTCCAGTTGTTCACATCCTGCTGATAGTCCTGGTTGGCTGCATCGATATCTGCCTGTCGGTTTTCAGAAAATCTCTTCGATGCGATATCATCAGGATTAGGCTTGGAGGTGGTATTTGTGGTTCCGGTATGACCACCTGCTCCGGTGTGACCGCCCGTTCCGCCACCACCTCCGTTTCCTCTGCCTTTTTTAGGAGTCACAGTACCGATATCCGCAATCTTGGAGTTCAGTTCGTCTATCTTTCCGTTTACGCGGTCTATCTGCTGCTCGGTATTGTTAAGCGCCTTCTTGGCGTTCGTTTCCGTATCTGTGCCAAAGAACTTGGAGACACCTCTGATAAAACTATTCTGTGGATGAAGGATGTTGTCTGTCTTTGCATCATGATAGGTCTTATCCTGCTCGTCTCTCCTGTCCTCAAGGTCGCTTTTCTGCTTATACAGGTCCACAAGCTTATCCTTGTATGCCTTCAGCTTTATCTCCTTCTCCAGGGAAACGAGATAGTCATCAATGGCGGCCTTGTTGTCCCTTGTCAGTCTGCCCTCTTCAGAGAGCATGCCATTATAACCAGGAATTATCTTCTTGAGTTCATCGAGAGCCTCCTTGCGGCGATCCATGGAGATTTTCTCGTTGCGCATGGTTTCGTTGAGCTGCTTCACCTTGGCGGTCTGCTCGTTCACCTGGGCATTCAGGTCTCGCTCCATGGTTTCCAGTTCCTTGGCCGAAGCTGCTGCCTCTTTCTGTTTTTTGTGCATATCCCATAACTTCAGGGAGAGAACCGTTACTCCCGCAGCAATCAGCCCGAAGACGCTTGCCTTCATCGTTGCGTTCATGGCGGTCCAGGCATTCTTGGCAAGCGTCACCCTGCCCGTGAGCAGGTAGAAACCCGCCTGCAGCAGTTTCAGAAGTCCGGTTCCGGTAGCGCAGATTACGTTCCATGCCTGCTGTGCTGCAGCTGCACCCTTGGTCACGACGATATTCGTCTTGATGGCGTTGCTGGTGGCAATCGCAACAACCGTGAAGGCTGTGAGCAGAATGCCGAGCGTCTTCACCACGCCCTGATGCTTTACACACCAGGAGATGAGACTGATGGTGTTCAGCTGCATATCTGCATAGGCATCATCCCATTGTTCCTTGAGCGGGAGGATTTCGTCTCCCAGAGCCTTCTGGGCGTTCTGCAGTTCTACCGTCTTCTGGGCGGCACGGTCGGCTGCGCTGATATAGGTCTCTCCTGCCTCGGCAAGCTGGGTATCTACAATCTCTGCCACAGCCTTCATGAAGTCGCCCGTCTCCTTGGTCTTCTCTGAAATCTCGGCTGCGGATATTCCCAGGTTGTCAAGAATCAATGGGGACTTGCGACCCAAACCAGTCACGATACTGTTGGTCATGTAGTCAACCGACTGGCCTGTCTGTTGTGCCTTCAGTTGGGCAAACTGCAAGTACTTACCGAGGTCTTCGAGTGGTATGCGGAAGTCTTTGGCTTGCACGGCTGCGGTCATCAACTGCACATCGTTGACTGTGTTCTTGGTTGCCTTGCGAAGATTCTCCAAGAGGTCAGGCTGATCCATATCCTTGAAAGCCTTGGTCACACCATCGGCGGTTTCTGCCATCTCCAAGCCACCATCAATAAGTTCTTTGACGGAATCTTTGAAACCTTGTGCGTAACTACCAAAGAGTTCTGCTGCCTTGGTCATCATGTTACCATATAGCATTCCGTTAGCTTGGTCGCTAGCCGCAAGTTCACCAAAACTTTTAGCGTTCTGTTTCAATTCAGCCATTCTACTGCTTACCTCTTGCAACTTTTGCTCCAATATATCATAAAGTTCTGGGTTGAGCGTTTTTGAGGTGTTTTCAAATTCCTTCTGCAAACTTTTCTGCTGCTTCTTCAATTGACTCATAGTCATATCAAGCACATTGAGTTTACTGGTCTGCTCGCCTATCTGAGAGGTAAGGTTGCGAATTTCCTTACCAGTCTCGGTATATTGCTTCTTGAGGTTCTTGTAGGTATCAGTCTCTTTCTTGCCAGCTGCCTCCAGCTGAATCATCTGGCTGAGTCGTGCCTTGTTCTCGGAGCGCAGCTTCTTGCTCTGCTGCTCCAGCCGGTATATTTCCTTTTGGGCTGCTGCCGCCTTCACATCGACGGTGTAGCGAATTTCGTCTTCCGTTAAATGTTTACTTGCCATAACTTATGATTTTTGAGGGTTGAGTGACTTTTCCAGTTCCTGACGGATGCCTTGGCGTATCTCATCCGTGAAGCCATAACGGAGCTTAGGGAACGTCTCGTGATAGAGCACGCCCCATACCACACGGTTGTAGAGTGCAAGGTTCCTGCGCTTGAACTTGCTGATGCGGTCGTTGCGCTGGCGGTATTGCATATCGAGGAAACGGAGATAAGGAAGGATTCGCACGAAGATGGTGCGGTTCTCGCCCGAAATCTGGCTGTCGAACGAGTGTGCGGAAAGCGTGGTGAGAAGTCTTCCGGTACGGCGCTGGAAGTTGCTGCGCACCACGTTCTCCTGTGTGGAGTATATCTTCAGGATACCTTCCTGAAGAGTCTCGTGAACAAATTTCTTTTTAACAAGACTGTCTGTTACCATATTCTTTATACATTACTAATTAGCAATGCAAATATAATAACAGGCGAGTATATGGCAAAGGACTAGTACCTGAAGAACTTTACGTATATAAGTATTCCAAACAAAGGAGTAAATATGGTACATAAAGTCAGATAAACAAGCCATTTTGCAAACATCCTCGAGCCGACAACAAACGGTCCAAGAACAAGCGCAATCACGAACGACACGAACTGCACGAAGCCAAAGAAAGTATCTAACATAATCTATATATTTTAATGTGTTACTAATTCTCGGGTGCAAAGATACACCACTTTTTCTGAAAAACCAAATTTATGCTCCAGAAAAAAATGGCCACCCTCACGGGCAGCCATCCTTAGTTAGAGAATTGACTAAATTAAATTATTTGTCACTTTATTACATGATAGACTAGAAAACTACTTTTTTCGTTCCACAGCACTTCGACCAGTTTCTCGAACATCTCCTTGAGCTGTTCATCGGTAATGCCCGAGATGTACATGCCGTTCATGCTGAGCATGTGTTCACGTGCCGGCTTGCCGGCAACCATCACTTCGCACTCCTCAAAGATAGGGTGCTTTCTTTCTTCCTCCACGTTGGCTGCAACCTTAGCTGCAGCATTTTTATTCTGATTTTCCATAATCTGCTTAATTAAATTGTTTGTTACTACCGTTATCTATATCGGTCTCCTCCTGCAAGTTGCAAGCCCTGAGCAGAGCCTTCTGCAGGTCCTCGCTGGCATTCATGGCTCCATGCATCATCACGGCGAGCATCCTGTCATCGCCGCCGCTGCCGACTGCCAGATTCAGGTCGAGATTATTATCAACATTCTCGCTGGCAGTTATCAGAAAGAAGGCTCGCTTATCGTTCTGACCTTGCCACTCGCATAGCTCTTTGGTAACCTTCTGAATGGTTCCGAGTGACTTCTTGTTGCCAGGAAGTTCTGCATCGACACCTTCGCCGACTTTACTTATACCAACTGAATATCTTTTCTTCTGTCCCATTATTCTACTCCTCCATCTTTAGGCTTTGGTCGGCTCCATCCTTCCGGGTACATCTGCTGAGAGTCTTCGGCAAGGTTTGCCCCCCCGAATTGCGGTAAGCCTCGAAAATCTTGTGGCGCTCGTTCTGAAGTTGCAGGTTTTTCAGAGAATGCTCGCTTTTCAGTTTAGCATACTTCTCATTGAATTCCTTGTTCGCCCGGCTGAGGGTTTCGCGGATGTTGCACTCAGTCTGCTCAAACATCTGCTGTTGGCGGTTGACCTGTATCTTGTATTCCAGCTTTTCCGTCTGAAGCTTACGGTTAGAGACCGAACAGAAGGTCTTCTGGTCGTCAAGGTCCTGCTGAAGTTCCGCGCGCTTATGCTCATACTCCTCGCGTTCCTTATTGATAGCCTCGGTGTTCTTTACTAGCTGAGCATGGAATATCTCAGTTGTCATTATCTCTTTAGCAGTTTCTACTGCTCCGTCTAATACGGTCTTGGTATCTTTTTCGTTACTCATTTTAATGTGAATTTAATCGTTTATACTCTGCCATGTTCATGCTGATTCTCTCCAGGTATATGCCCCGCGTATTAGGAGCTGAGTAATACCTGCCGTCGAGCCAGACGATGATGGCGCGGTCATTTTTCCGGTCGTTGTAGCAGCGGATTCTGCCTCTGCGGTTTTTGTCGAGCCAGCACATTGTCTCGATCTTGCTCTTGCCCATCCGACGGCTCGTGTACTGGAACCAGGACGTTCTCAATACTACCTTGTAAAGCAGATGCGTGCGCTTGCGATGTTTGTTCTTAATTTTTCTCATAATTCTTTTTGTGTTAAAATTCTCACGGTGCAAAGGTACGAAATCTTTGCTGTACGTCAAAGGACAAACATATGAGTGACGTTTGGCTATTTTTCACTCATTTCTTCTATCGGGCGCCAATATACCGCGAAGGTGTTGCACTCCATGAAACAGTCGGCATCGCTATCCTCTGTCCAGATGAAAGGAATACCGCCATCATAGCGCATTCCGTCTGCGAGCATTACGCTCTCACGGTGGTCATCGGGCGTGCGGGGATCATGGAACCTTACCTTGGCTCCATTCTTGAAGCCGGCAGCAACCTTCAGAAACTCTCTCGATTTGAAGATATACATCCTGTTCTTGGAAATCACGAACTGCAGCAGGCCGCTATGTGTCATGTGGCATACCTGTTCACTCAGCTTCAGACCATCTTCGTGAGAGATAGAATTGCAATCCTCGAAACCTACACGGGTAATCGTGGCGTCGGGATAGAACATCTTGTACTCGGCAAGACGTTCCGCTACATCTTTAAGCATATCAATCTTAGCCATAACTACATCACCTCCCCTCCCATAAGAAAGCCACCTAATACAGCTACTGCCATGAAGGCGAAGAAACCTGCCATGGTCATAGCTACTTCGCCATACGTAACCGTCTCCTCGCAAAGGTAGGAGAAGGTCTCGCTCTTGGTCTTGGCGAGCTTCCTGATTTCACACTTGAGGGCCTTGATGCCCTCCTTTACGCTGATGCCTGCAGGGCGCACCTGAGCATCACTAATTAAAATAGAATTCTGCATATTGCATCTTCTTATTAGCATTAACAGCCGATTGTACAAAAAGGGTGGCGGCTGCATTCCCCGTTGCTAATAAGAAGATGACTCATCCGGATGGATATTTCAATTCTTACGGTTCATGCAGCCGCCATTTATTGCGAGAATAATTTCTCCAGTTAGGAAAATATATTTTCCCAGTTAGGAAAAATATTTTTCCCGATTAGGCATAAAAAAAGCCTGCGGCTAGAAGCCATAGGCGATAACGGTCACCCAGCCGGATTGATTACAATCTTCTTATTAGCGTTGGCAAAGGTAAGAAGAAAATCCGGAACCGCCAAATAAAAATCGGGAAATTTTCTCACGATGAGAATAATTAACACTTAAATATGCTGTAGAGCATAAAAATGAGGGGTTTTGGGAGGGAGGGGAATGAAAAAGCCCCCGATGCATCACGCACCAGGGGCTCGAAAATCTTTTAACTATATTTCCTATCATTATATGAAATCTGTCGTGTTTTAAATCACGGCAGTCTGCATTTTTCTTTCTTATCTGACATAAGCCGACTTCTGCTTTAAGTTCATAACCTTTCTCATATCATTACCGATGGTCTCCCAGTCCTTTCTCAGATCTGAAGCATTATCGCCCTTCAGATAATCGTTGAACAGGCTGTTGTCTCCGCCCAGTCTTCCCAGGCTGATCAACCCTTCCAGTAAATTATTAAGTATTCTCATATCTTCCTTATTTTTGAGTGTCCACGTTCTGTTACTAATTCTCATGGTGCAAATATACTATTATTTTCTGAACAGAACAAACGAAAGCGGGTATTTAACACAAAAAACTTAAAAATGGGAATGAAAAGCCCCGATGCGAGATGCACCAGGGCTGATGCGCCACAAGGCTATGGCGACTTCTGTCTTATGGGGAACGATGACCCCAGCCTCATTATATCCTGTCCGCAGCCGCACGCAAGCGATTAGAAACATCGCAAAGTGCTCCACGGAGCATAACCTTCTCTTCTTCGGTGAAACCGCCTACACCACCATTTCCGTCAATACCATCGAGCTTGTGATAAAGCCATGATGCCGATTTTCCGAAATAGGCATGTGCTATCTCGCGCCATGATACCGTCATCTGGATATCCTGTATGCGCTGCTTTACTGTGCTGTCCTTAGCCTGCTTCATTGTTACTTCCATAATCTTATGCTTTTTAATGCCCTCCCCGAAGGGAGGGGTTTTGTTAATACTTGGTGTAATACTCGGGGGGCTCAATCATCTCATCAAACAGCTGCTGAGCGTACCATAATAACTGTGGATTACCTCTAGGGTATGACTTCCGGAAATTTCTGATAGCTTCTATCAGTTCTTCCTCTTTTTCTGTTACTAAAATCTTCTTCATATCGTTTTATTTTAAGACAATGCAAAGATACTACAATTTTTCGTAGTAACCAAATATTTTATACGAAAAATCGTAGTATTAACTATGTTTAAGGTTTCTGTATGTGAAAAGGTAGAAAATGAGCAAGAAAAAGCCCCGATGCATCTCGCACCGAGGCTTTTTGATAATTTTGATAACTTTAATAAATTTGGGAAACCGTACTCTATTACAAGAACGATAGATTTCCATATGAGAATTAGAACACACGCTTGTGCAATGTTAGAAGATTACAACTATAACTAATAATCATGAGTATAAAAAAGATACACCTAATATAAAATTCAGCCTAACTATACCTATAAACACTTAAACTATTTCTTAAACATGATAATCCTGGGATATGAGAGCTGGGAGTGGGGGTTCTGACTTACCACCTCCATGCGCACACCCTTGGTCCCATAGCGGAAGAAGAGGAACTTCTTCGGCACACGATGGACAACCATCTGGAGGGTATCGCGACTCTCGATATGCACCTGCATGCTGTCGCCCTCGATATCGCCCCGCAGGGTTATCCATGGATCGCTCCAGGAAACCTGCGAGACGTCGGGCGGTCGGTAAAGACCGGAAAGACTTCGACTGCATGTATCGTGAGGAACCGGCCGGATGGCTACCTTCACGTCTACCTTGGTGGTGGTAGAGGTTGTAGCTGCCGCCATGATCCGGCTGTTCTTTATCTTGAGTTCCTTCCTGTTAACGGCAAGGAGAGAGTCGGGGTTACGCTTTAGGTCAGACGTCTTCAACGTGATGGCTGACACGGAAGCTCTTGGCCTGCCTGACTGCGTCCGTCCTATCTCTACCCTGCCGTTGTGAAGGAGGATATCCTGATTCTCTTTCGTGCGCTCCGCTTCGCCCCTGAGGTCGTGACACTCCTTGAATGCCACAACCATGGCGAGCGGAATCAGCACTAGAAAAATAACCTTAATAAAACCTATAAACCTATTCACAACTTACAACAAATAACAACAAAAATACTTAAAATCTATACACACTTCCGTTGGATCGTCTTGATAATCGAGGTAATGGTGGTGAGGTACGTAGGATCTGTAGCGTACTTGCACCCTACCCCGTCGCATATCTTCTGGGCAAACTTGAACGGGTCCTTGCGGTATGGCCAGGCATCCTTATAGCCCGACTTCTGGAAGAGACGTTCATGTTCCTTCAGGCAGTCGCCTACAGAGCCGAAATCCTTGAAGGCACGCATCACGGTATAATACCAGAGATTTTTGCCTGTTACCTTGCACACGGAGACGATGCTGTCTGGCGCCTTGAACTTCTGGTTAGGAGTCTTGAAGTATTCGTGAGTCTTAACCATGACGATATCTCCGTCCCATTGGCTGCCCTTGGTAATACCGAAGAGGTTAGCCTTACCGATAACCCTTGCACCCCATCCTGTCTCAAGCATCGCCTGGGCAGTAACGAAGGCAGGATCAATTTCCGTTTTTGCCTCCACGGCCGCAGCATACACCTGACGGGCGAAGGCTAATTGAGCTTTACTTGCCATACCTTTATATATATTATAATAATGTATACCTATGATGCATCATCGGGCGCATCTTTTTCTGAAAAGTTGATAGGCCCGCCGCCGATGTAGTCTCCCTTGTCGTTGAAGTCCTTCATGTGCCTCACAAAGTTCTTCGGAAATATCGGATATATAGCCTGTATGTTCTCGATAATGGAGAATATCTCGCGTACCATCATAAACACGCAGATATAGGTTCCTATCCATTGCATCGCGCCGACAGTAGAGCCCTCTACGGTGGCATGACTTGCAAAATTACTCAGGACCATCAGGAAGATGTAGATTACAATCTTCTTCGTGAACCTGGAGAAGAAGGATTCGCTAGACGCATCCTTGTGGATAAGGTGTTTCCATACACCCAGGATGGTATCAATAAAGATGGCTATCGCTATCCACTTGGCGAATTCCCAGTCCTGATACACATACTGGAACCCTTCCGACACAGCCGTCAGAGGGAGCGAGGTGATTGCTATCATCGGTATATTACGTTTATATTGTTTCATAACATTTCGGCGCCTTATGTTTTTAGACATTGCAAAATTACACAAATATTCCGGATCCGCAAAGGACGCTAGCGCATCATCTGGCGCGACAGCCGGTGAACATCCAGGATATCTGCACCTGTGGCAGATAGCATGAGGGTCCAGCCGTAGCTCTGGAGTTCTGCAGATACGAACGGAATGATCTCGCAGGTAGTAATACTCTCCCGGTCCATCCAGTAGAGTCCTTCTGTCTCCACATCTGCCATGATACGGGCATGAACCTTCGAAAGCATCTGAAGGGTGCGGTCGTTGGCTATGACTCGTTCGAGCATATCGGCATGAGCAGATAACTTCATCGCTACAGTTACGGCTATGCGCTGGGTACATTGGAAACTCCGGCGCCCATCGCTCTGCATATCCACTTCTCCGTAATCTACGAACAGGAAGGAACCGGTAAGCTTATCGATGCGTTGCTTCAGTTCGTCGAACGACTGGCCGTAAACGTAGTTTTCTATCTCCGGAACCAGTTCTTTCTCGGGCATCTCCTTGATTACCTTGAGCACGGTAGCATATTCTTCCATGCTACTCTCGCCCTTGTTGGCAATACCCTTCGTAACTCCTGCAGAAGCAGGAAACTTGGCGAAATATTCGAATAAATCCAATAACATAGGCTTTTATATTTTTGTCGCAGAGAGGTTGCTTCCCTGCCTTAGTTATATAATCTTTTTAACTATCTCCAGAGGTAACCCTACCTCGTCTGCTATCTTGGCCAACTCCATACCGGTAGCCTTCAGGCTCTTTACTCCCTCGATGGTCTTCTTCCTGAGAATGCGGAGATAGGTAAGCACGTTCAGCTGTTCTACCTGACGGGCATTACCCAATCCATCCTTGGAGAGATCGTAGAGCGCATCGGTTGCGTCGGTAGTAATACTGCTGCCCTCCTTAGGGATAAACTTGGTGAGCAGGGAGAATTCAGTCTTCGAGAAGAGGAAATTATTTACTGCAGTAAAGTTCAAAGCTATCGCCCGGAGTGTGTTGACAGGCAGTTTCTTGAACTTCAGGGCGAGTTTCTGTGCCTCTTCCGAGGAATATACTTCCTTGTTGAAGTAGAGTATTGCAGCCAGCAGAGGAAGACTTTCCTCGCCCATATCGAGCAGCTGGCGCGCCTCGATATACTGAAGGGCCGTGAGCGAACAGGTGAGCGACTTGAAGTCTGTATTGACCTCGTAGCCATAATAGGCTTTCTTGTCGATAAAGATAATCGGCAACTGCTGCCTGCAGAAACAGAGATCGAGCACGAACTTATCATCTTTCTCCTGGAAGATGAACGAGAGCTGACTGGCTATAGACATGAAGTTCTCCAGAGTTCGCTCATCGCGCTTAATCTTGTTCAGGTTCCATCCCTTCATGTAGCAGAGGAACAGACATTTCACGGCGCCTGGGGAAAACTGCCCACTCTCCATAAGAGAAAGCAGCTCCACCAGCTTCAGATACTGGTCAGAAGTGAGTAGTTCCCACGAATTCGGAATTTCATGCTCTATTCCGTTTGCTCTTACGGTTATCGTCTTTTTCATAAGCTTATGGCATTAAATACATATTGTCGTCCGGACGGTTCTCGGCTGAGAAGGAAAGAAAATCGTTTCCTTCCTGAGCATCGAGGAGCATATCTACATTATGCAGCAGATCTTCTACCTCCCCGTCTAGCTGTGTGGCGAGCTGCAGCGCACGGCTTGCCTCGTCGCTGCCTGAGCGGGTGGCGGTATTGTCATCGAAGAGGTTGCGGATGGTGGCAGGGAACTCCAGGATATCGAAACGTCTGAGAGCCTTCGCCACGGTCTTCTTTACCAGGGCACGCTTGAGCATAGGCAGCGCCTTCTGGGCAAACTCAGCAAACGTCTGGTCTTCTCCTCCCTGTTCGAGCCGGTCGAAGTAGGCGCCTATGCTTTCGTCAAGCACTTCCTTCTGTAGAGGAACGCAGCGGAAAAAGAAGAGATACGAGAGGTCGATAGGATAAATTTCATCGAATTCATCGGCAGTATCTACCTTCAGCTTACTGAGCATCTTGTAGTAATTGGTCTTGCGCCAGTCTTCCATGGCAAGACGGATATCGGCAGGATCATCGGCACTTATCTCTTCAGTAAGTTCGGAAATCAACGAATCCATCGCATTAAAGTAGTTCTCCATATAGGAGCGCTTCATGCCTTCCATCTCGTACTTGTAGAGATTAATATCGTTCTTCCTGCGGTTCACGGCATCGAAGATAATCTGAGTAGCTAGCGTAAGGTTCGCCATGGCAGCGCGGAGAAAATCCTTGATGCCACTCTCTTCTTCTTCGATGCTCACAATATCAGAGAACGTATTGTTGCCGATGATGGCAACAATACGTTTGCGCGCAGCTACGGCAGAGCCCTGAAGGCTGTCGAAGTCGGCGCTTGTATCTGCACCAGGTGCGCAGTTGCAGAACTGCGCATAACTGGCGAAGAGTTGATTGAGTTGAAATTTCTTATTCATGCCTGTTGCTGGTTAAGTCGTTGGGATGGTGTTATATCTTCCTGCCGTTGTGGAACCTCGCGGTAGAACCCTAGCCTGCAGCCCTGCTTGTAGAGTTCCGGGAAGTTCATGCGCAACGCCCAGTTGAGCGGTTCTGCGCAGACTTCGTCCTCTGAGGTGAGCGACATGATGTAGATGAGATAATTATAATAGGTATCACTTCCACTCTTCGAGATGACGCCATCCTTATCTACTGCAGATATGGCTGCATCGAGACCTACCGAAGACAGAAGGGCTTGTTCAGTACGCTTGTCGTAGGAGATGAGCGCCTCGATATACTCCTTATACTTGAGGTCAATGGTCTCCACCTTCCACGACTGTTCGTGACCCTGGGCATCCATGAAGGAGATAGAAGAAAACCCTTTGCCCTGGTTGTCTGCACCTGACAGATAGGAGCTGAACTTGCGTACCTCGTCACGAACATACCGAACCATGCACGACTCCTTGAAGTCTGTACCGATATCGATACCGTTATACTTCAGCAGTTCCATGCCCTTCGCCTTGCGTCGCTTATTCTCCTCGCAGAGCTTGGTCATCTGGGTGCGCTTGCTCTGTATCCAGGCATTAGGAATAATGACATGCACCTTTGCCGCCAGCGAGTTTTTCAGAAAACTGTTAATGTATCGGGCTGTCTTGTTGCTACCTTGGATGTACGGGCGAGCTCCCTGATGCGTCTCGTTGGCGCCGTAGAATTCGTCTACTGATTTCTCTCTGTGATGAGAGATCGCAGCATACCGGTAGTTGTCAACTTCGTTAAAGCTGAACTTAGGATAAACCGAGTAACTCGATAAGCCATAGGAGAATCGTCCTACTACAATCTGTTTGAAGTCTCCGTACGAAATCAATTCTGAAGCAACATCCTGGCGGGTAGTTGCTAACCTGCAGTAACGGTTCTCCATTGCCTCAAGCGCAGCCACCGGCTTACCCATACCTATCATCTTGCCTCTAGTGAAGCGCCACTTAACAAAGAAATCGCCAAAGTAATAGAAGTTTTTGATACAGGTCTTGCAGAACTCCTCGACTGAAGGGATGCCGCGGGAACTCCAGGAGTCGAGCCATTCCATCACCTCGGGGTGTTCCTCGTACTTGCGTACCAGCTTGCCGTTCTCAATAGCCTGCTTGTATACTACGAGTCCGTGGCCATAGAGCATCTTGATCTCCTTGGAATAGAGACGAGGGAGCAGTCGGTTCTCCTTAATCTCCTTGGTCACTTCGTCACATTGCTGGTTGTTGTAGCCACGCATCAACACCTGATATCCCTGTATGCCCAGATAGTGATGCTGCTGCATCCAGAGCGTACCACCGAATGGAGACTCCAGGAGTGGCGACTGGAAGAGCTGGTCTGCACCAAAGATGGTGTCGCCTTCACCTAGCTGGAAGGTGAAGGTATTGCCATCGGCAAGGTAGATGCCGGCGTTGCCATACATGTCTATTTCGTATTCTTTCATAACCAATTTATTTTGTGAAGTTTAAATCCGTCTTGAGGGAAGCCCATGTACCTGATGAGTATCCGGTAACACATCTTTGGCTCTCCATCTTCGTCTGTATAGAGAAGGTAGTTCTCTCCATCGATGGCGAAACACTCCTTCGGCAACTGAGTTCGATACTTGCAATGCCGGCGCACCTGAAGCTTTGCGCTCGCCTCACCTCTCGCCCTGGAGTAAGGAAAGAAAACCAAGGTAAACTCCCCATCGGGCAGCTTACTGATCTCTCTGGCCCACTGGAGCGCCGTGACTCCATCCATGATGATGTTCTTACTTGTCTTGCTCATAATGATGCGAAGATAGTGAAAAATTATCGCCCTGCAAAAGACCGGCTGCACCTGTTCCCCGTCATATTTCCGAGAAACGTAAGGCCTGCACCTCTCTTTCCCTTCCCAGCGGTGCGTGCACGTTTGGGTGAGGTGTTTTTGGGAGTTTTTCTCCCAGCCGGTCCGCTTGGGCTGATTATCAGCATTTTAGCATTTATACCCTTTCATTTTCCGTAAATTATTGATATGCCCGTGAAAATTATTACTGCTGAAATGCAGCATTATCCTGCGTTTATATCTCGAAATTGTCCGGTAAATCGGTAGGATATGTGCTTAATTCCGCCTTCACGGCATCAGAATAAAGACCGTAAAGCAGGTAAATCATGGCTGAAGGAAGCTGCGTAGTGAGTCCTGCCTGGTTCTTGAGCTGCTGCTTCTTCTCGGAACTCTTGTCAAGTTCTATCTTTCCGTCTGTTTTCTTCAGAGGGGATATCATGATGGCAGAGCAGAGGTTCTTGCACTCATTCTCGTCGATACGGATGATAGGCAGGAGCGGACTGCGTTCACCGAAGAGCATCTGGCAGAGTTTAAACTGCTGCCAATGGTATATCGTTGGCGCATCTTCGTTATAGAGTATCACCATGAAGCCATACGACTCCAGGGCAGCCTTCAGATTGAGTGAGTCGGTAGTTATCTCTTCCCGTTCCTCCCTGCGCTTATTGCCGGCACGGTCAGGATAGAGATAGATGGTCTTATTTACGGCCGCAGATCCGAAGAACTGGTGCACCTCTGTCACGAGGTCGTTGTAATCCTTGGGTAGGAAGGCAAAGAACTCCTTGATGATGTCGAGACGCCTACCGTAATCTTTCTTCTGGGCAACGATGAGCGACTGGAAGTTGCCAGGGTCATATCCCATGTAGAGCGGTTCATTGGGGTCGTAATGTAGAAGATACTCTGCCGTAAGGATAAACCTATCCTTCAGATTCAGGCGAAGAATGGACTCATACTTATAGCTATCCTTGAACTGATGCTTTGCGTGGTCGTAGTTGATAAAGAACTTATTGGTTACCTCCTTGTGGCGGATGGCGCAGATAGCCGTGAGGAACTCGTCCGTATCAAGAGTGTCCAACTGAGTCTTGAAGAACTTCGGTCCCAGGATATCCTTATTGCAGAAAGAGGATGCACGGATATAGTAGATGGCATTACGCCTCATATCTGCCAGACGAGGTTTCCATCTTGCCACGAAGGCATTGAGCTTAACAGACTCAAGGCGCATCTTCTCCAGAAGAACAGGGTCTTTCGAGTCTCGTTCCTGCTGCTTGAGTACGAACAGGCGGTAGAGGCTTCTGTTAACTTCCAGGGCAACGGTTGCAATCTCCTCGATAAGTTTCGGGTTCACCTTCTTTTCATAATCCTCAAACCAGTCATCTTCGCCGAGGTCGACACGAGCCGTATCACTCACACCCGTAACACCCTCATAATAAGCAGAACAGCGCACATTGGCTGGACCTCCACGTAAAGACGGGAACAGGCGGGTTTTGAGTTTTTCTCCACTATTATGCTTCATTTCTTCAACGAAAGCGTGCACGGCATTTCTACCTGCCACGGATTCCGGCTGGTCGCTTGATACGAGCTGAAGGTGGGCGCCATTTCGGAATATCACGCTATGCTTTGCATACGCTATCGGGTATCTCGGCTTGCGGAAGTGGGAAGGCAGCGTACTCTCTCCTACTACGTAATCAATACCATATTCCAGCATGGACCTCTGTTGCCCGTTTACTACTACCTGACGCGAGAAGTATGCCTGGATGTTAGGCCAGACGTTGGTCATCAGCGCCACATACGTCTTGTGTACCAGGAAAGATAACTCTCCAGGCATATCGTTGGCAACTCGTATCAGGCGAGGACCCGTCACACCTTCGGTCTTACCTCCGGCACGGGCAACCTCGGCAAAAAGCATGTTGGGATCGATGATGTTGGCAAGCAGCTGCATGTTGTTCATGTAGTAATGCTCGAATTCACCGAGGGTATTATCATTCAAAATCAGTTGGCTCATCGCTCAAATCCTCCACTATTTCCGCTTCCTGAATATCAGCATCACGAAGCAATCGTTTCTTTTCAGAACTCTCGATAGGCAAACCATCGATAAGAGATATGTAAAAACCGCGGTTGTACTTGCCGGCAATTTCCTTGAGGTTCTTTTTCTGAAAACCTAGTTCTTCTGGGGTAACCTCTGGAGTAATGAGGAACACAACTCCGAGATCTCTATCTGCCTCTGCCTGTTCGGACGCACGTCTGCGGCATTCCAGGGCTTGATCCATACAGGCTTTCTGCATTTTATAGTCGCGCTTGGCAGAACAGAGCTTGGCAAGGTCCTCGTACTTGTTTGCAAAATCATTTTCCCAGACTTTTATGGCCACATTGCAATCTACATTAAAGTAAGATATTGCCTGATTGATACGAGTCATACAGGTGCGCACATCGAGGGATATTTTCTGCTGCGAAGCAATACGCTGTTTGAGTTTGCGGGCGCCACGGGTAATATTACGTTCATACTCGTAGATTTCGACTGCCCATTGCAGCTGCTTCAGAAAGGTCTGCACATCCTCTGGAATGCCTTTGCCCTCACCTGTAGTCAGAAAGGTGGTAATGAGGTCTGGATGAACGCTCTCCAGTTTTTCTATCTCGCTTTTCATACGCCAAACAACTCTTTTCTAAGTTTCAGTTCTTCGCGATCCTGCATCCGCTCATTCAGTAGTTTGATGGCATCGAGGTCGCCGTTTGCTGCCAACTCGGCTATCTTCTCGTCTGCCTTGAGTTGAGCCTGCTCTAGTACACCTCCGTTCTTCACCATCGAGACGCAGGTTTCTGCAATCTTCCGTAATTCCGTCTTATCCATCTTATCTATCTGATTTATCTGATTTGTCACTATACTGCTCCATTACCATCTTGAACATACGTTCACGTTCCTGATGTCGCTGGAGGTTCTCACGGTCGCTGGCACGTTTGTCCTTGCGATCATCTCTTTTAATGTAGCTCTTATAGCGCTTGATATTATCGAGCACGTTCTTGTGTTTATGAAGAAACTCAGCAGGGTCCTTCTTGAAGAGCTTCACGAGTTCATCGAATTCCGACTTGCCCTTCAGTAATGGATGCTTGTATAGAAACTTTCCGGTATCGTTGTAAGCCTTCAGTTCATCGAATGCCTGAAGGTTGCGGATGCGGAGTTCTGCCATGGCAGCCACATCGTTCGCCTTTGGTTTCTTATCCAGAAGCTCGTCGAGTTTCTTCATCTTGCGCCATGTATTGATGCGGTCGTTATAAATAACAGTTGCCATCTGCACGTCCTCGTTATAGAGGTTATCCCAGTCGATGTTAGGATATTCCTCTTCCTTTTGAACTACTTTTTTTTTGAGTCCTCGCCAGGGTCGGCTGCACTCTGTGCCTTGATGGTTGGTGTCTTATCGCCTTCAGGAGTTTCTTCTCCAGTTGAAGTATTACTTGAACCATCATCAGGTATTTGTTCTTCTCCAGCTGAAGTATTACTTGAACCATCTGCTGGCCCCTGCTCTTCTTCAGTTGAAGCATCACTCGAACCATCTACAGGTTCCTGTTCTCCTTCGGCTGAAGTATCACTCGAACCATCTGCAGGCTCCTGTTCTTCTTCAGTTGAAGCATCACTCGAACCATCTTTCGGCTTCTGTTCTTCTTCGGCCGAAGTATCACTCGAACCATCTACAAGTCCCTGCTCTTCTTCAGTTGAAGTATCGTTTAATTTCTCGAAATAGATTCGATGATCTACGATATCTCCTTCATCGCACTCATCCAAAAGGGCGTAGAGTATTTCGTCTGCATAACGTTTCGGGTCACGGGCGAAACGAGTAAGTTTAGGATGGCGAGGGTTTACATCCTCCAGGAGAGCAAGGTCGGATTCAGCGTGTCCGATTCCTCTAAGCTTATTGAATAATTGTAATTTTTCTCTTCTACTAATCATACCTTATATATATTATAAAAGGTGCGCCACCTCTTGTGGCGACACACCTTAAAATTAACTAATAAACTAAATAAAATGAGAAACGTTAAGAAATTGTTGTCTTACCAGTTGAAGAACCTGAAGCCGTATTCTGCTTTGCGCCAGAAGCCGTATCTGAATGAGCAACAGCCTCGGCAGCTGTCACTCCAAGAGGATCCTCAGCATACAGACAAGGGAGGTCTACAGATGTGCGCTTGAAGGTAAAGGTGGTGTATCGGCCTTCCTTATCATCCTTAGTCTCTGTATTATTGAGAATCATAGGGCGCTCAGGTTCGCCGACGATATACCATTGGGTCTCCTTTACATGCTTATAGAGAATAATAAACTTGCCACCAGCATACTGCTCGATGAAGTTATAGAGATCCACGCGAGTGCCACCCATGATGATTACCAGGTTATTCTCGCCGGATGTCGTAATATCTCCCTTCTCTGTCGTAGCCGTAAATGTAGGAATATCGTGCGCATCGAAGAGATAAGCCTTCAGTGTGTCGGCGGCAGCCTTCTTAAACGGCATTGCCTTGACCATGCGGTCTTTATCCGGCTGAGGGAAGGCCTTCGACAGATCAATTAAAGTCGTAGGAACCAATACTACCTGGTAAGCGATAGCAGAACCATGCGTATCTCGGTCTGTCACATCATCAATAGATGTCAGCGCAACGAACGAAGCCATAGAGACTCCTGTGCCACCTATACCGAAGGTAGACGTAGGATCAGCTAACATCTGCAGAAGTGAAACGATGCCGAGCAGCATAATGAGCGTCATGAAGAGAAGACGGCCCTTATGCTGGGCATAATGATAACCCTTGTTAGGGTTATAAGTACGAGATCGTACTGGAATATTGTTTTTCTTCATAATTTTTTTCTGAAAATGTAGGCGAGGTACGCCGTACCTCACCTACGAGTTAACAATATATATATAATAAGGACTAACGGCCACCAGGAACATTAGGCTGAACAGCCTTGTTAATGGTTCGCTTGCCACCTACACGACGTTCGAGCTCACGGAACTTCTCGTCCTTACCGAGAATAACCATGATGTAGTCGCCAGCCTGACTAGGAGCCCATGCTGCGGTAATATTTGCAAACTTGCCACTCTTGGCGATGGTAAGCTGGTGTTTGGTATCATCCTCACCAATCTCGATGCAGTAAGCTACGCCAGCCTTCGCATTCGTGATATCCTCGATAGCGGTTGCTGTAGTAGTAGCATCTGTAATCTGCCAGAAGCCGTTTGCACCGTTAATTTCTGCGCCGATGACAGTTGCAGGGAGGTTGGTAAAAATCTGCTGGAATTCGTAATCGTTGGCATCCATGGCAGCCTTATTGTCGAACTTGCGACCGGTAAAGGCTGCGCCACAACCTTCTTTCCATGTACTCCAGGCACGAACCATCTCCATCTGCTCCTCCATCTTTACGGCGAACATCTCACCAGGGAGGTTCTCTACGAATTGAATATTGCCAGGAACGTCCATAAACATCCAGCAAGACTTACCCTCGTATGGGAGCCACTTAATCTGGATAGTAGAGTCTGGGACACGGTTCTTGTAGCCGTTAGGACCGGTGAAGTCCTGATCCTTGCCGTAAGTCTCGCGGCAGTTAGCAAGCCACCAGTCAATATGGTTCTCGTTGAGATAGAGAACATGGTTATCGATGGTCATGCCCTCAGAGAGGTGAGTCTTAACGTCGGTAATGAACTCCTTAACCGCATCCAGCATATTAGCTGAAGTATAAGTATTGTAGCTCTTATTGGCAAATGGCTTGATGCTGTAGTCATGGATGTAACGGAGCAATGTGTACCAGATACCTGTACCTGCATTGAGATAGCTTGATGCCTGACCTGTCTCTGGCTTTACATAAATACCACGCATACGACGCTGGTTCTGCTCGTCCTGAGCCTTCTTCAGAAGGTTGAGGAGACAGAATTCAACCATAGACCACTTGATAGGATCAGAGCCTTCCTTGTTGAGATAAGCGATATACTTGCGCTCAAGTTCCTTCATTGGGCCGAACTTAACTTTAATCATAGCGTCATCAACATAGCCCATCTCGTTTTCGAGCTGCATGCCACCCTTGTAGATCTCACCTTCCTGGTAGCCCTGAGATACCTCGTCGAAGAATGCGTTGAAGAGAATATCGCGATCCTGAACACCATACCGAACAGGGAAGAACTCTGTAAGATTACGAAGCTCAAGGATTCGGGCAATAAGCGCATCCTGGCGAAGGATGACGAACTGGTCACCCAGTCCGGCATTATCCACGCCTGAGTAATTGGTAGCAAACTGGCCGGAAGCGAGAGCTTTAACGTTACCGAGCTCGTTGCGTACCTGGTGATACTTGTAGCGTTCCTGGAGTGATCTCGCGAACGCCATCGCTTCGGTACGGAAAGCCTTGCCGTCTGTCTCCTCGTTTGGCGTAGATGCTAAAGCTATCTCAGGATTAGCGACAATGCGGTTCCAGCGCTTTTTCATATCGAACATAGAATGCTCGATACCAAAAAGGTAGTTAGCGTTAGTTTCGAAACCGTTAATAGGAATAGAAGGAGCAGTAACATGAGCAGCAGGCTTGTCGTCTGCTGTACTATTAGCCATCTTTACCATATTCTCAGCGAGAGTGTTGACAGCTGTAGAGAGCTTCTCGAACGGTACATTCTGGCTGTTCTCGTTCTTCTTTCCTGCATCATCATCGTCATCGCCTTCGCCACCTTCATCACCGTCAGGATCATCATCCTTTGACTTGTTAGCTTTAGATACGATGGCATAGAGCTCATTGATCTGCTTCTGATGCTCAGCCTGCTCGGCTGCACTATTCTCCGCAGCGAGGTCATCCATGAGAGTACTCTGGTACTCTTTCTGGTATTCCTCGCATAGAGTCTTGTACTCTTCCGCAGTAAGACTCTTGTTCTCGAATTTCTTGACGAATCCAAGTTTCTCGAGAACTTTGTTTAACTTTGCTTTGAAATTCATAAATCAATCATTTAAATATTAAAACAACTTAGATCAAACAAAAATAATATATTAGCTAAATCCATAAAGGCTTTGCGTCCCCATATAGGCCTCTCCCAGTTGCGCCACCTCCGCAATCGCCTCCAATAAGGTGCGCTTACCATCGATGAGACCGACTTCTTCTGCTGGAGCAGTATACAGACTCTCGCCCTGAAGTACCGGAGCATCATCATCCAGTTCTGCCAGTTTGGAACGCTGAGATCTCACATCTGCCAGGAACTGTTCATTCATCGGATCAAGAACATTCTTGATATAATCTTCAGACTTACCATCCTTCAAATCCTCGAATATCTTATTCTTCCGGCTGGAATTGGTAGCCTTCGCTACAATTTTCTTCAACCCCAACTTCTCGAAGTATGGCTCAAAGTTCCAGAAGGAACACATAGTACCGATGCATCCAACGAAGTCATGATTGGTAGTAGCGTAGAGCTTCTGGCCATGACAGCCGATGTAATAGGCTGCCGATGCGCAGTATTCTTCATAGATGGCAATGATAGGTTTCTTGGCGCTTCGCAGAGTCTCGCTCAAACGGTCCATGTACCATGCCTCTCCTCCAGGAGAATTAATATGAAGGAGATGAGCGGATATCTGAGGGTTATTCTCAGCAGCAATAATATCCTGTTCCAACTGTTTAGAAGAGAAATACCAGTAGCTGTTTGCTGTCACAACTCCGAATACACGATGATATGCGATTGTACCATCATCCAGAGATGGCGAATCGTATTCATCCGTGAGTTGTGCACTTTTCGTTTCATCTCTCTGCGATACCTTGGCAGATATCGCTAACAGCGCTTCATGCGTCTCGTACTGATAATATGTATGAGTCTTGAGATATTCCCGAATCTCAGGAATACTCATCGCCTGTTCGGCTTTTTTCTGTTCGAAGCTTACCACCGTGCCATTCAGTGGAAATGCAGCAACCATCAGCTGACGGTAGGCATCCTCAGTAATCCATAACGGCAAAGTGGAAAGCAGAAGGGTCTGTATTTCGTCCATCTTAATTAAGTTTTCCACAAAGGTACATATATATAATAGGTATAGAAAAGACCTTAAAACAATGGATTCGCGAGCATTTTACACTTGACGATAAGCTTTGCCTTGTTCAGATGTCTGACGAGCTGAACCTTTGCCGGTATTGTTTCTGTACCTATGTCATATGTACGTGCGCCAGGAAGTCCAACACTTGCGAGCGTGACGATAGCGCTGCGAGGAACCTTTAGTTCGTTAAAAATGCTCTCGTCCTCCGCTACATCGACAATAAATGTCTTACTACAATCCCAGTACACACCTCCATTTTCCTCTGTCATCGAAGGTTCGAATGTGAACGGATCGGTGCCGAGGATGATGTTTCTTTCTTTGCCTCCAAGAGAGGAAATCATTAAAAGACAGGAAAACTCTTTCATAATGTTAAATTTTAGAGTGATTATTGCTAATTTTTGAGTGACAGAAATTTGCACTCAGTATGTATTAAAAATAATTAAATACCCCGTTTTTTTTGGTATTTTCTGGGTGTTTTCGGAAAAAGCCGCTGGCGATAGCGATAAAAGTTCTTCAGGAGCGCATCGGGCGATATAGACCTCAGAGAGTATCTCCTGATGAAATTGTCTACCACATCCTGGTTCCGTAACGGCCTGCCCAGCTCTTCATTCTCAATCATGAGCCGGTGAAACTCAAAATTGAAGAGAAGTCGAATATGCTCTTCTATTTTTTTCGCCGCATTACTTGAAAGATAATTGAAGTAAGCCGGATCCTTACCAGGATGTCCATCCATCTTTGAGCGCCGTGAAGGCAGATATATCTTGAGATTACAGTCTTGCATGACGTCATGATGAGAGTCTGGCTTGGCCATACAATTCCACACCACATGATAGAGATCTGTGGTGTATGGTATTTTTACTCCGCCCGTTTCTGGCTCAATTTCTAGCTTTTTTTGAATATACTCTGCCAAATAGGGCTCAATTCTAACAGACGCTGTTCGTTTCGAGAGACGTTTTTTTCTTTCCATATCGTTTTTGCTTATTTTTGCTTCCTACCATCCTACAATCCTACAAATTGCAGGCTTACGAATGCAAAGATACTAAATTTCAGCAAGTTACGCAAATTATATCAAACATATTTTAGTCCTACACACTCATTTTTTCGTTTCCTGCACGTCCTACAATCCCACAAAATGGGGTATTCTGTAGGATGAAATCTCCAAAAGTGCAAAAATGTAAAAATTTCCTATTTCCTACAACGTCCTACAATCCTACAGCATTTCCTACAAAACCACAAAAACACAAAAACACACATAACATACTGATAATAAGATAAATAGATAATAATAATAGTTTGAAAAGAAATGCATTTGTAGGATTGTAGGATTGTAGGAAGGCATTTTTCTGAAAATCATTTTCAAAACTTCGTTTTCTCGGTTATTTTTGAAATCTTAGGGGGTACGGGGGATTTTTCGCATCTGGAACACACAAAAATGTAAAGAAATACCCACGCTCGCCCTCCCGGGTTTACGTGGGTAAAAATATGCAAAATTCAACTCAAATTTATGCGGAAAACTTTTGGTTTTCTCGAATATTTTTTGTATCTTTGTATCGTTAAATTGGGGTAGTCTGCACCTTATATAAGGTAGTTTTCTGGCTCCTATCAGAACGGTTTATCTCCATTCTTGCCGGCGTCTGTTTCGTCAAATGGTATACTGCCAGGCTTGTACTGCTGGGTATTAATATCAGTATTAGCCTCCCTATTCGCCTCTGGAGCGTCCTGAGGGGCATTCTCGGCAGAGATATCTCCTCGTCTGAAGTCGATGTTGTACATCTCCATAAACTTATCATAGTCGATAATGATAGCACTGGTGGATGTAGAGCGTTCCTTGCGGACTCTCACCATCGTCTCCTGATCATCCTGCTTAGCAACTTCAACGGTCTCCTCCCAGGTGAAGCGGCGTGACGGTACGGTTCCAATATATGATGGATGAGAACGAAGATTCTGCTCCAGGGTAGATAATGTCGTATTCTCGCTGTTGTATCCACTTCTGTCATATATAGAATACACGCTGCTGAGACGAAGAAACAGAACATGTGCTCCTGGCTCGAAAGCGAACGTTTTCTTGTCTCCGTGCGAATCTTTACCCGTAACGCTCTTAGGCTGTTCGATGAGCATTTCTCGTCCAACAAGTACCTGCTTTGTGTCGATCATGTTGTTAACGGCATTAAAGAACATAGCGAGCTTGTCTGTGCTTCGGATCAGAGATAACTGAAACTTAATCTTCTCCTGTACCAGGGTAAAGAACTCCTCGTATGTAAACGGAAGCTTCAGATCCGAATATTGCTCCACCAGTTTAACCATTCCTAGGAATAAGGACGCTGTCTTCATTAGTCGGTCCATCTCTCCGGAATTGATTACATCACTCTTGAGCTCGCTGTACGCCTCTTGCTTGAGTGCACGGAAATGATCCATGACTGCCGGTCTGAGCGACAGTACTTCTAGTAATACGTTGGATAGCCCTATATTCTTCTCTATATTCTTGAGCTCTTCAAACAACTTTGTCTCCTCCGGTGTTCTATTCTTAGGCTTAGGAACCTCACAGATGATGACACGGCTCATCAGGGCGTTGTCATCTCGTTGAGGAGTCTCTTGTCCGCAAATGATTACAGGCGCAAACACCTTATCATTCTCGATATCTCTTCCAGATGTTCCGCGACGCTTCTGCTTACCGTCGCCGTCATATACTATACCCTTCAGAGCTTGAAACTTGGCGTCCGAGATATCTTTATTATTGTACTCATCGAGCACGACCGGAACATCCCTGAATGTACCCATGATGGTGCTCATGGCCGCATCAGTACCTGTATTGAGGTTGAATATCGGAATAGCAGGACTTATAAACAGAGATCGGATAGATATCGCAATCTGAGTCTTACCAGAAGACATTGGTCCCATAAAAAATGGAGCCGTGAAAAGTCTATCCAGACAGTGGATATTACTTCTGAAGGCGCACATCAGAGCGAAAACTATCGCCCATTTACCATTATCATTAATTTTATACACCTTGTTCATTAACGATGCCCATTGTTCGAATGTGACCTGCTTGTTAACAGGTATATCTTCATACACGAGCTGAGATATCAATTCGTATTTATCAGATTGTCTCCCGGATCCGGCGTATATGGTAGAAAATGCAGGGAGATAGTAATTCATATGATTATGAGTCACCACGCCCAGCTCATTAACCTTCTCAAACACATATTTACCGTTTTCGTCTTCATGCGCTATACCGTTAGCGAATGCGAAGAACTGCTCATCAGTCTTTCGACTCTTTCCTTCAGACTGCTGATTGCCATAAGTCTGTATCTCACGACATTGAACGAAGTGGCGACTCATATACTCCTTGATACGTCTCCACTGCCATTCTTCACCGTCTGTGAAGTTCACGCCTTCGTAGTTGATAAGAACATCCTCGATAGTACTCATCTTCTTTAGGGAACTCGACAGAACCTCAATATACAAGGGCTTATCGAAATAACGGCGGTTCACCTTCAGTACTCGCTTGTTCTGTTCGAAGTCTTCATTGAAGATATGGAGAAGTGGAACCATGTAGAAATCGGCTACCTGCGAGAAGCCTCGTCCATTCTTGTTCTGAAACATGTAGCATACCGGTATGCCCTGCTTATTCAGGCGAGGATAATACTTGCACTCGCGGAACATCTGGGCGTACTCGCCTTCTCTTGCGTAGCTCGGAACCTCATCGCCATCGAAATCGTCATCATACAGGTCATCCTTCAGTGCATTCGCTTTCATGACATTTTTGCGCTTGCTGACGAATGGCTTACGGATTTCATCGAACTGGCCCTTGGATAGCCCTAATTTACTGCAGTAATGATTCTTGTTGACAGTTATCACGGTTTCCTCTGCATAACTAGTCAGTTCTATACACCTGGTAATGATCGGAACCTTGTCGCCCAGGAAACCAGACAGTAAATCTCCATGTATACGTATATAGAAGTCTATGAAGGATTCTACTTTATCCTCGTGCATGACTCTTATCTGCGAGATTCCTGCCTTGAACATCTCGGCCAGAGCGGAGAGGTAACTACTATCATCGCCCGTTGTCGTATCTATGCTGCAGCCTTCTTCTGTTGTGGCTAGATAGCAGCAGATTCGGCGGAGATTCTGAATATCGGTAGCCGACGGAACGCCTGCTACGTACACAATCGGATTATCTCCGTAAGACTCCATGAACGTATCGATGGAAGATGTTACGATAGCAGGCTCGTTATTTCTTAGGTTGTCCTTCAGGTCATCAAGTCCAAAAATACCCTGCTGCATATCCTCTTTCTTGAGATTCTCGACATTACGTCGGATATCCCGAACTTTATCTTCCAGAATAGTCATCTTCGTATCGAAATCCTTAGTCATGCTCTTCATATATTCAAGACGCAGTCCGGCGTCCTGCACGCATGCTACTAGGTTAGCGATAGTATTCATGGCTGAAGCGATTGTAGCCTCGTCCTTGCATCCGCGAGGAACCAGCATTCTTTTCATCGCTTTAGGGAATGTTTCGGTTGCATCGATTAATTTCTGTTTTACGCCATCCTTGCAGAGCTGGCCATAGCTGTCTGGGTCATACCCCTTCGGCAAGCGAACGCACCTGACGCTCGCTCCTGCCGTCAATAATAGTTCACTATTCTTGATGGCAGCCTTAATCCCTGCGCTGTCCGCATCGTAGATCATTACAACAGACTGGGTAAAGCGCATAATGAGTTTTACCTGATCATCGGTAAATGCTGTTCCCGATCCACCGATAACGTTCTCGACTCCATATTTATGCAGAGTAATGACATCGAACTGTCCCTCTACGAGATAAGCAAAACCCTCTTTCGCTATCGCCCTTTTTGCTTGGAATAGTCCGAAAATATGTCGACCTTTTCTGAAAATGGGCGTTTCCCCGGTATTAACATACTTACCAATTTTGTCATTCGGAGTGACAATTCTTCCGGAAAACGCAACAACTCTTCCAGACACGTCGTAAAACGGGAACATCACGCGGTCTCTGAAGAAGTCATAGTTCCTACCATCTTGAGACTTGCCTACAACTCCAACATCCTCCAATATCTGCAGACTGTACCCATTCTCCACGAGATACTTCATCGCTACATTGCCATTCGGAGCATAACCAACTCCATATTCCGCAAGCACCTTATCCGTATACTCGTAACCGCGTTTCTTAAGAAAGCTCTCTGCTTGTGAGATATTACCCTGATAGAACTTAGCTGCAGCAGCAATGGCTATACGGCGAGATTCAAGCAATTTATACGCAGCGTTTTCTTCCGGAGTAGATTCTTGTTCCGGAAACTCAACATCAGCGAGCTTGCAAGCTATTCGCAATGCCTCATTAAAAGTTATCTGGTTGTATTTCTGTAGAAAGTCAAGGACGTCTCCATGTTCACCACACACGAAACAATGATACGTTTGCCTAGCCTTATTAACCATCATCGAAGGATGGCTGTCATTGTGGAACGGGCAGATACCCTTGTAATTAATGCCCGCCTTCTGAAGATTAATATAGGCGCCTATCACATCAACAATATCAAGTTTACTCTTGACATCGCTAATGAAGTCTGAGTTGATTTTCATATTTCTTATTTTGTTTAGTCGAACAGATTGAGCTGTAGAGAATCGAATGCTTCAGATATCGTAATATTGAAGTATGCTGCCACAGCTTTATACTCTTCTGGTTTTATAGCCTTACGGCCGAAGAAAATATCCCAGTATCTTACCTGGTTAATACCAGTCTCCTTAAAAAAGAACTTGCTTGGATGAAAGTCCTCAAGATGACGGAAGCGATACTCAAGCAACTTCTTCAGGCGATTCTCCTTAACAACCTGATGCTTGTCGTCCAACCTATGGCGAAGCGCATATAATCGAACGGCCATTACGGAACGATTGAGTTGTCGGGCCATATCCTCAAGGCTCATTCTTCCGTAATTTTCCACCAGGTATGCAATTTCGTTTTTGTTCCATTTTCTATTACTCATATTCACATATTGTTCTATCATTAATATACTCGACGTATCTCTTTAACTTGAGACAGAACCGGCCATTAATGCAAGTTCTGCCTTCTTTGCAAATAACGCATTTCTCAGACATAAGCTATTTTGTTTTTATATGCTCCAGGTAATATGCTGCCACCTGCGCTAGCGATCTTAGCTGGAGCTTAGCCTTAATATTCTCCCTATGTCGTTGCACGGTTTTGACAGATATATAAAGCCGGTCTGCGATCTCCTGTGCGCGCAAGCCTTTAGATATAAGTTCCACTATATCTAACTCACGATCAGTAAGCTTAGAGTCTAGTTTAGGCTTACAGATGACACCCTCCATTCTGCATTCGCCACGTAACGGACACTTGACCTCCTCAAAATGAAAGAAACCGTCTGCATCGATATCAGGAGTATGTGCATCATATTCGCCGAAATTACATCTGCAGAACCTAGATACAATGTTGAATTCATACACCTTGCGATTTAGTTCGCTCGCCGTATACTGGTCACACAGAGCTCTGAAGGCTTGAGGGTATCTAGTTTTGATTAAGTCTAGCATCTCCTCGATAACTTCGCGGCTGTCGGCTGTAAGTTCCTGGACAGGTTTGCCCAGCTGCTTATACATAACATCACCTTCTGGTGTATTGTAAAACTCGACTGACTCCATACTTACTCCTCCGGAAAAAGTTCGCTCTCCTGCATACCTAGATACTCAGCGACAATTCCTCTGCATAGAGCGTTCGGCTTAGACTTGCCTTGAATCCATCTGTAGACGGAATTATTAGATACCTTGCATTTCTCCGCAAGTGCTTCCACTACCTTACAACGAGGGTATGGAAGACTCTTCATGTACTCACTAAAACCCATATTTTTTTAAATTTTTGTTTGAAATCATCATTATGTGCGACATTTTTTGTATATTTGCACCGTGAGAATAATTCTCACGCTGCAAATATATAACATTTCGGTGATAACACCAAACATTTCACTGATTATTTTTATATTTTTCAGCATTTTGTTTGAAATTTACATATTATGAGTACAGAAAAAGAAAAAGAAGTAACCGAAACTATCAATGAACGCGTAAACAGCATCATTGAAAAAGAGGGGCACACCATTGCTACATTCGCAAAGAAGATTGGTGTACCATGGACCACGATCAAAAATATCGTATCTGGCAGAAATGCCCCTAGTTACGACATTATCGTGAAGATCATTAACGCCGTCGATTGGGTAGACGCTAATTACCTAATCATGGGAGAGAAACTCACGAAAGGCAACCAGGGAAACCTGTTGACAATCGTTGAGAGACAGAACAAGACTATCGAGAGCCAACAGAAAACGATCGATAGGCTTACAAAAAAAATGTTGGAAAACTAAGATTTTTATTGCACCGTTTTGCAAAAAATGAGTCATTTTACCAAACATTTGTTTTATAACAATCACACAACTGTTTGAGTATCTGTAACTTGTTTGATACGCAACTCGGTGCATTTTCGGTGTTATATATGTAAAAATCGGAAATATCCTAGTTGATTATCAGATAATTACACTGCAGATTTAGGGATAATAAAACATCAACTTTTTTGTTTTTTCCTTTAAATCCGAATCGAAATCACCAAGAATCTCCCCGGATTTGAATGCAAAAGTACACAATCTATCGGAGATAGAAGACAAATGGTAAGGATAAATCGATTTTCAGTTGATTTATTTGTTCATTCCAACATTTTTTAGTACTTTTGCCCACCAAATTACGAACAAGTAAATAAGATTGGTATAAAATAGGTATTACCAAGATAAAATAAAGAATAGATTAGATAAAGGAGAATAAGATTATGTCAACGATTATTTATCCATCACCGATATTCGGTCCGGTAAACTCCCGCCGTCTGGGAGTTTCACTGGGCATCAACCTC
>OOCM01000106.1_pt1 | contig 88780 bp, 67 predicted proteins | sample 1671111 | NCBI WGS metagenome assembly OOCM01 (sample SAMN06348123, study PRJEB24527) | human gut metagenome | biome: human gut; feature: ankylosing spondylitis patient; material: feces | host: Homo sapiens | place: China | collected 2015-10 | reverse complement strand
GTGGCACGCGAGCTGGGTTCAGAACGTCGTGAGACAGTTCGGTCTCTATCTATCGCGGGCGCATGAGATTTGCGCGGCTCGGGCACTAGTACGAGAGGACCGTGCCGGACCGACCTCTGGTCCGCCTGTTGTGCCGCCAGGTGCACTGCAGGGTAGCCAAGTCGGGATCGGATAAGCGCTGAATGCATCTAAGCGCGAAGCCGGCCGCAAGATTAGATCTCACAGGGTCGTCATAGACGATGACGTCGATAGGGTGCAGGTGTACGCGGTGCGAGCCGTTCAGCCGAGCACTACTAATTGCCCGTCGGCTTTTGCCGGTCCGGCCGTATCGGAAGTTCGTTTCCAAGGTTTTGTTTCTGTGGCGGATGTTCAAATCGTCAGTGTACAGCGGACTTCAGGTCCGAAAAAGAGAATATCAGGCGGCTATTGCTGCGGGGTTCCACCTCTTCCCATCCCGAACAGAGAAGTTAAGCCCGCCCGCGCCGATGGTACTGCACCGCAATGCGGGAGAGTAGGTCGCCGCCTCCTTCAAGGGTTCTCCCCTTCCTCCGATTCCCGAGCAGGGACGGGGGAGGGGGAGAACTCTTTTGGCGTATTGTTGATAAATGATTATTTATTTTGCTGAAATTGCAAGATTTTGTTACATTTGGGCGGTAAAAAGCTTTCGGAGTGCTTTTTATAAATTGGGGCAATTTTTAATAATCAAAAAATATATTGTATGAAAAGGAATTTTTTATTGTTTTCTTTTGCTTTGTTCTTTATAGAACTTAGTGCTCAAACATTCAGTTTGATCACAAATTCGAATCAGTTAGATGTGAACAGCAAATATATTTTTGCTTCATTTTCACCTGGTGAATCGGGGGATAATAATGTATATCTTGTGGGAAACCAAAATGGTACTAAGAGAGATATGTTTAAAACTGATATTATAGGTGTTCTTGATACTGATGGAGAAACTAATAAAATTCCTAATACACTATCTTTGGCAGATATTGAAATTTCATATTTTGAGTTTAATAAGAAGTCTTCTGCTTTGTGGAAACTTCTTGATTTTAATGCAAAGGATTCTGGCGATAATATGTACTATTTGACGAGGGAGTCAAGTACATCAACCGGTATTGTTTTAGGAGACGGTTCTGATGCTAGTTCTGATTGGCAAATAGATATATCTTCAGATGGTAGAGCTAGTATTTATAGAACAGGTGTCAATGGACAATTGAGGGTTAGTTATAAGTATGGTACATTAGGTATTTATACATCATATCAGAATAATCTTTATATATTCAGGTATGAAGGCGAATACACTCCTGATCCTGCCTTGAACGTTTCTAGAAGCTCTATTACCTTCTATGTTCCTAAAGGCGAAAGTCAAGAAGAGAACTTAAATATTAGTGGAAAGTTTTTGAAAGGTGATATCACTGTGGAAATATCGGGAAATGGATTTTCAGTAAATAAAAATAGTATTTTAAAGGGTGATGCAGATAATGCTTCTCTTGCTGTTACATATACTGGTGATACCAATTCAACAGGTACGCTTACTCTCAAGAGTGATGGGTGCAAAGATGTTGTAGTTGCTTTGAGTGCAGAGATCATTGAAGAATCTCCAGATTTTAAGTTTTCGTCTTCAGAGGGGGATGCTTACTTTACTGGTGTATCATCTACCTACGGAACATTTCCAACGTTGTTGTATAAAGGTGTAAATGTTGAAGCTGGTGCAGTTGAATACTCCAGTTCTGATGATATGATTGCAACTGTTGATGCAGAAACAGGCAAGGTTACTGCACACGGAGTTGGTGATTGCACAATAGTAGCGAAACATCGTGCTAATGGATTGAAAACATCTTATACGCTTAATGTAACGGATAAGATGTACGTAAGATTGAAGAATATTGGTGATATAACTTCTGGTGAGTATGTGTTAATCGGGCAGAAAGCTGAAGATAGTTTTGGTGTGTTTGATTTTGATGAATATGATGATAAGAAAGGATATTTGCCGTATAAAGTATATACTAATGTTTTAGAGGATAATATTTATGGATATTTGACTGAAACATATTTAGATAAAGAATCTGGCAAGTACAAGGTTAAAAGTGCAAGTGGTAAATATGTAGGGCCTAAAAATGAATCAGACCTTGAGTTGACACAATGTACCGATAATAATGCAAAAGAATTTAGTTTGAATGTAGATTCCAAAGGAGTTTTTATATTGCATGTCGGAACTTTCAATAGATGTTTAGCACCACATTCTGGTTCACAAAATATATGGAAGGCATATTCTACTAGTTCATTCGTTTATAATGACGGTTACTGTTTATACCTATATCGCCAAGCTTTACATGTTTCATCTGTAACTGGTAGAAAGTTGGTTCTTGCCGGTGAGTGGAACAGCGATGTTTTTTCTTCGATTATGGATGGTTGTCCAGAAGCTGCATGGATAGATCTAACAAGTGTTACAGGTATGCCTAATAATGTAACATTGCCTAGTCGTGAGAATTGTATATTTGTAGTTCCTGCTAATGCCTCAGAACCTCTCAACGGTATGCCTAACGTTGTTTCAGGAGGCACGGCTAACAATATAGTACTCACTGATGGAGAAAGTCCTTTCTGTGCGTATGAATCTTTTACCGCAATTAATGTTTCTTATAATAGAAACTTTAGTGGTACCACCTCTACTATATGTCTTCCTTTCTCATGTGATATTCCTGAGGGAGTTGATGTTTATGAGATGACTGCTTTTAATGACGGTCATACTGTGGAATTTGCAAAGGCTGCTTCAATTGAGGCTTATAAACCATATATAATTCGAACTACAGGAACTGCATTTTTGAATCTGACATTTGGCAATAGTGGCTATACATTCCCTGCAGAGCCAGAAGAAATGAGCGTGTCTTACGATGCTTTAAGTTTTTGTGGAACGATGTCGCGTCAAGAATTGAGGTCTGATGAATTTACAAAATATTATGGTTATTCCAGTGGAAAATTACAGTATGTAGGAGTTGGCAAGGTTGGTTATGTAAATCCGTTCAGAGCGTATTTTGTTGAGCGTTCTAATGATGATTTAAAGACTGTGGATATTGTTCTCTACGATGTCCCAGCTTCTATTGAATCGACTGAGGTCGGCAGGGCTGGATTCGTTGATGTATATTCTATTGACGGACGTTTGATCAAGGCTTCTGTGGAAGAGGAAAAAGCCACAGATGGACTTGACAAGGGTATTTATATAATAGGGAAACGTAAGGTTTTAGTAAAATGATTAAATGTAGGATGATTATGCGGGAAGAATATATTAAACCTGAAATAATGATTGTTGATTTCGAGGCACATTGCGGGATACTTGCTACTAGTAGCTTAATTCTTGATCTTGATGAAGCTGAGGAAGCCGAAGATGGTGCTTGTTTTGATGCCAAAGATAGAAATGATTGGGGTAATATATGGTAAACATTGAACTGGTATCCGACAATATTTAGTTGTCGCATATATATTAAGAATCCCTTGTCCGAAATGTTATATATACATTGGGCAAGGGATTCTTATATGTTGCTTATTTTATAAGCAAGACTTACTGCTTTATCCTGCGTCTTTCATATTTGTGGCAGAATGCAACGTAGCATATTATTCCAAGTAGTGCAAAGCACGCACCTACGAGAGCTGTCCATTCATATCCTTTACCAGCTGCTACAGGTAATCCGCCACAGAATGCGCCGGTGGCATTGCCGAAGTTGAACGCCAGCTGTACCATGGCTCCACCGAGAAGTTCACCGCCTTTAGAGTATCGTAGAAGCAGTATCTGCTGAGGTGCCGATACAGCAAACAGACATAATGTTGTCAGGCACATCAGTACTATTGATATCCAAGTGATGTGTGAAAATAGGAATATACTTGTAAGCAGGACAAAGATGCATATTTCGAAAGCTCTTCCTGTATGTCCTGGACCGAACTTGTCTGCAAAACGGCCTCCTAACAGGTTTCCGCAAACCATGCCTCCGCCTGCAAGCACCATCATCAATGATATGTAGTTTGCTGGTACGCCAGAGACAGTCGTAAGCAGTGGGTTTATGTAGCTGTACCAGCAGAATATACCACCGTTTCCGAGCAAGGTGGCGCCGATTATAAGCCATGGTGCAGGACTTTTGAGAAATTTGAATTGTCCCTTAAATCCTGTGTTTGCCAGCGGTTCCATGTATGGAATCCATTTGATGATGGAAAAGAGGGTTATTAATCCCCATACGCCCGACAGAGCAAATACCAGACGCCACGAGTATGTGCTTAGGAATGTACCTATAGGTATTCCTATTAGATTTGCAAATGTCATTCCCGAGCTCATCAAAGCTACTGCTAGCGCGCTTTTTCCTTTTGGCGAGAGTCTGTCTGCGACGATTGAACCTACTCCAAAGTAAGCACCGTGTGGGAGTCCTGAGATGAATCTTGCAATGAATACTGTTGCATAGCTTGGTGCAATCACAGTTGTGAATGCCGCAATAGTGTAGAGCGACATCAGCAGTACAAGCATGCGTTTCAGTGGCCATGAATGCGCAAATAGCACAAGAAGCGGGGCTCCTGTACATACGCCCAATGCATAGGCCGATATGAGGTGACCGGCTGTAGGGATGCTTATGCCTAATTCTTTGGCGGCGTATGGCAGAATTCCCATCATAACGAATTCTGTAATGCCCAGGCCGAATGTACCGAATGCCAGGGCTGTGAAACTTTTTTTCATATAATCTTTTTACCTTTTTGTGTTTTATCTTTTCAGCTTTGTTTTCCTAATCTTGAATAGACCTCGAAGTCATGAATTCGCTGACTCCTATTTCCTTGTAGAATTGTTCCACGAATGTGTGCATGAACTTATCTCTTTCTTCTGCCATTTTTCTTGCCGTTTCGGTATGTATAAGCTTTTTTAGTTTGAAAAGTTTGTCGTAAAAGTGGCTCAATGTTGTATTTTCATCCATAAGATCTGCACTGCTGTAAAATGGTCTTCCTTTTGATGTACCATATTCAATTGTGCGTATTATTCCTATTGCGCCAAGTGCGTCCAGACGATCAGCATCGCGTACAATCATTGCTTCCAATGTGGACAATTCTGCATTCCTGCCTTTATTGTATGAAATGTTCTGTATTATGTATAATATATGGGCAATGTCTGTCTGTTGATATGCACAGTTTTCAAGAAGAGCTCTGATCTTGTTAAGTTGAGTGTCGATGTCGTGGAATAATTTATGGTCAGCACAATCGTGCATTAGTGCAGCTGTTATTATAATATGCATGTTTCCTCCTTCAGCTTCGGCTATTCTGCATGCATTGTCCGTAACTCTCAATGCGTGCATCAGACCATGCCCACTGTTGTCGCATTTCATTTCTTCTGTTACGAACTGTATTATTTTGTCATATTTCTCAACCATGCTGCAAAGATAGTCAATGATTTTCTTGTATTTGCGTATGAGTGTACATTCAGTCGTTGATTTTTGTCAATTACTGCAAAATGATTGGCTTCATGTCCTTGTATGTGACTTTTTGCTGGCGATAATAACTTTGATTTCGTCTTATTTTAGTACTTTTGCGGAAATGAAAAAATCCCAGTTATGCAGATAGAAGTCCAATCTACAGATTTGCAGCAGACATCGGTGAAACTGCCGTCCTCAAAGAGCATCAGCAATAGAGTTTTGGTCATTAATGCATTGTCAGGCAATCGTGGAATGTTGCCCGATAATGTATCTGACTGTGATGATACGGAGGTTATGATAGATTGGCTCAGCAAAGATCCAGAAGTGGTAGACATAAAAGCCGCCGGTACGGCCATGAGGTTTTCTACGGCTCTTCTAGCTGTTACTGCAGGTAGAAAGGTGATAACAGGATCTGAACGCATGCGTAAGCGTCCTATTGCTATATTGGTCGATGCCTTGAGGACACTTGGCGCCGATATCGAATATGTGGGTGAAGAAGGCTTTCCTCCGTTGGCAATAACAGGTAATCCCGAAATGAAAGGTGGCGAACTGTCTTTGCCTGGAGGGGTTAGTTCACAATATATTTCTGCGCTTTTGATGATTGCTCCTGTTATGAAGGAAGGGCTTGTTCTGCATCTTACAGGAGATGTGATTTCGCGTCCTTATATAAACCTTACGCTGCATCTTATGCGTGAATTCGGAGCAGAAGCTGAATGGACGGACGATAGAACTATACGTGTGTCACCTGTAAAGTATGTCTCCCGCAAATATTTTGTGGAAAGCGACTGGAGTGCGGCTTCATATTGGTATGAAATGGTGGCTTTGAGCAATAATGCTTTTGTTGCATTGCCAGGATTGTTCAACAACAGCAGTCAAGGTGATAGTGCTGTGGCTCGCTTCTTTTCTTATCTTGGTGTGAAAACTGAGTTTTTGCAAGATGACACTGTGCGCATTTCAAAATCGGGCGATAAGCCTTGTCTGCATCTGGAACTTGATCTGATAAATCAGCCTGATTTGGCGCAGACTTTGGTCGTAACGTGCTGCATGATGAACGTAACTTTCCGCTTTTCAGGTCTTCAGAGTCTGAAGATAAAGGAAACGGATAGGATTTCAGCATTGATTGCAGAATTGCGCAAACTTGGATTTATAATAACAGAGAAAGATGGTAGCGTACTCCAATGGGATGGCTCGCGTGTCGGCGCAGATGAGGCTGACCCTTCTATAGATACTTATGACGATCATCGTATGGCTATGTCTTTTGCGCCTTGTGCAATAAAGTTGGGACATATACTTATCAATAATCCTGAGGTTGTGTCTAAGTCATATCCGGGATTCTGGACAGACTTGGAGAAATCAGGTTTTAAGATTGTGAATACTCGTTTATGAACTGATAATAAGATTGTGTTTATGCTATATCTTGTATTTTCTTTGTTTGTTCTTGCTGTGATTGCTATGGTGGCAGGATATATCCGTAACCGGAGGATGAAAAAGAAGTTGGAAAAAGGAGAGATAACCGAACTTCCTACATTGCAGCAGGTTGAGGATATGGAATGCTGCGGACAGCATGAGGTTTGCGAGAAAGAAAGTCTTCTGGCTGCTGTAAGTCGTAATGTTGAGTATTACGACGATGAGGAACTTGATCGTTTCCGTGGCAGGCTTTCTACAGAATATAGCGAGGAGGAAGTTGAAGAATTTCGTGAGATTCTCTATTCCATGCAGGATTACGAGGTGGCAGGATGGGTACGCAGTCTTCAGCTCCGCGCCGTAGAACTTCCTGATGCAATCAAGGACGAAGTCTTCCTGATTGTCGGAGAACGTCGTTCTGACGGGCATAAGCGCAATGAGTGATTTTGTAGGTTGCTAAGTCCAGGTGCGCAATAAAACCTGTCAAATACCGTTCTATAACATGTACCTGTTTTTATATGAATAAGATTGTAAATAGTTTGTTGCTTCTTTTTGGTGTCTTTGTCATGTATTCTTGCTCTAATAATAAGAATACAGGAATGACACGCGCTGTTCAAGCCTTCAAAGCCAGATACAATACTTATTACAATGGTCATGTTGCTTATCTAGACGGATGCCTTGCACAGGAGAACGGCAACAAGGATAATTATACTGATATTATTCCTCTTTACATTACAGGAAATAAGGCAACTGTCAGCATCGGTAAAGCTGATTTTGACAGAGCTGTTGAGAAATGCCAGAAAACGATTAAGCAGCATACAATAACGAAACGTCCGGAATGGAACAGCAATAAGCGTAAAACTGAGAAGGATCGTATATGGTTAAGTCAGAAAGAGTATAATCCATTCCTTTACAAGGCATGGTTTCTGATGGGCAAGGCACAGTTTCAGAAAGGTGAATATCTGGAAGCTGCTTCCACGTTTGCATACATGGAGCAATTGTATTTTTCGCATCCTGATATCATTGCTGAGGCACGCCTTCTTCAGGCTAAATGTTATGCCGAGATGGAATGGTTGTACGATGCCGACGGTCTTATCAGCGATACCCGACGCGATAGTTTCCCTAAAAAACTGGAATGGCTGCGCTCTTCTGTAGAAGCAGATCTGCAGATACGGCGCGGATTGTATGAGGAAGCTATTCCCAATCTTCAAAAAGCCATAAAGAAAGAAAAGCGGTCAAAGTTGAAGGCACGTATGTATTTCCTTCTCGGACAGCTTTATCAGCAGGTTGGCAAGCCTGAACTTGCCTATAAGGCATATGGTAAGACAATTGCAAAAAATCCGCCTTATGAGCTTGAATTCAATGCACGTATAAGGCAGACCGAAGTGCTTTCTACTGCACAGAACCGTAAAAAAATGATTAAGCGCCTTAATTCTATGGCTAAGAACGCAAAGAATAAGGACTTCCTTGATCAGATATACTATGCCATTGGAAACATTTACCTTGCTCAGAATGACACTATGCATGCAGTCTGGTCATATCGTGACGGTGCAGAAAAAAGTACCCGAAACGGCGTTGAAAAAGGTGTCGTACTTCTGCGCTTAGGCCAGTTGTATTGGGATATGGAAGAGTTTGTAAAGGCCCAGGAATGTTATTCGCAGGTTATCGGACTTCTCGATAAGGAACGTGATGATTATGACGATATAGATTGGCGTTCTAAGGTTCTTGATGAGCTTTTGCCCCATGCACAGTCTATAGAACTGCAGGATAGTTTGCAGTTGTTGGCTAGAATGGATTCCGCAGAGCGTATGAAAGTCATCAATGGTATTATTGAGTATGTAAAAGAGCAGGAAAAAAAGAAAGAACGTTCTGAACAGCTTGATGAACTGAAAAAACAGACGGCCAGTGCAGGAAATCAGGCCGCAACTGCCGGCAATAAGGGACAGATGGGCAATAACTCCAAGACTCCTGCGCTTTGGTATTTTTATAATCCTACTGCTGTAGCATCCGGAAAGACGGAATTCCAGAAGAAGTGGGGTAAGAGAGAACTGGCTGATAATTGGCGAAGAAAGAACAAAACCGTATTGGATGATTTCAACTCTGAAGATGAGGCTATGGCTGATTCTTTGGCTTCAGACAGTACATCGGTAGCTTCAACTGACAGCATAAGCGGAAATGCCGAGGGTGGAGAAGGCGAAGAGACCGAAAACTATGAAGAAGACCCTCATAGACCAGAATATTATCTTAAGGACATTCCTTTGACGGAAGAGCAGATGCAGGCCTCGAATGATATTCTTGTAGAAGCACTGTTCAATGCCGGAGTGATATATAAGGATCGTATGGAGAATATGCCTTTAGCCGATAAAACATTCCAGCGTATACTAAATGATTTCCCTGCGTATGCTTCTATAGATGAAGTTTATTATAATCTTTTCCAGCTTTATTCACGTTTGGATCGTAAGGACGAAGCTGAGCAGTACAGACAGAAGCTTATTGATGAATATCCGGAAAATAAGCATGTGTCCGTAATTTCAGACCCTGATTTTGAATATAAGGCCAGATTCGGAAAACATGTCGAGGACTCTTTGTATACGGCAACATATAATGCGTTCCAGGCAGATGATTACAGAACAGTTGAAGCCAACTGCAGTATCTCTGCTGAAGAGTATCCCGAAGGAGCCAACAGGCCACGCTTCATGTATCTTGACGCCATGGCTAAACTGCAGCTTGGCGACCGCGCACAGTTTATGGATGCCATGAAGAAAATTGTTGAAACATATCCGGAAAGTTCTGTAAGCGAGTTGGCAGGACTCTATGTCAAGGGACTTAAAGAAGGACGTCTTCTTGCAAGCGGAAAGATGGATATGGGTTCTATCTGGGAACGTCGTATTGGAGTTGGTTCTGAGGAAGATTCGCTTCAGGTTGACACAACATTTACTGCAGAGAAAAACTGCAATTTCGTCTTTGTTATAGCTTATGTTCGTGACAGTCTTGACGAGAACCAGCTTCTTTATGAAATGGCGCGATACAACTTTACCAATTTTACAGTTCGTAACTTCGATATCAACATCGTGCAGGGAGATGGTATAAACATGCTTCAAGTTCAGACATTCCAGAACTTTGACGAAGCTTATATTTATCTTCACCGCCTGCAGAACAACGAAGATATGGCTTATAAGCTTAAAGGCCTTAAGCCGTTCATTATTGCAGAGGACAATCTTAAGAAGCTGATGCGAGGACGTAGTTTTGCCGATTATTTCAGGTTCTATGATGATAATCTGGAGATAGGTACTGATGTCAATATGGAAGAGAGCACTCTCGACCAACCGACAGAGCTTCCTGAACCTCGCAATGAAGAAGAGTATGAAGATGAGGAGAATGAAGGCGAAGAGAACTTTATTTTCTGATTTGTGGAACCTTTAAATTCAAGAAATATGAGTAATGGTACATTGCTGTGGGTAGATGATGAGATAGACCTCCTCAAGGCCTACATCATTTTTCTGGAGAAGAAGAGTTATGAAGTTGTCACAGCTACCAATGGACAAGATGCTATTGATCTGTGCCAGGAACAATCGTTCGACCTTATTTTTCTTGATGAGAACATGCCTGGTCTGAGCGGACTTGAAACTCTGTCGCGCATCAAGGAAATCAATCCTACAATACCGATTGTTATGGTGACCAAGAGCGAGGAAGAGAATATTATGGACCAGGCAATCGGTTCTAAAATAGCAGATTATCTCATAAAGCCCGTAAATCCCAATCAGATACTTCTTACGCTGAAGAAACATCTGCACAAGAAGGCCATTGAAACAGAAGTGACCAATACAAGCTATCAACAGAACTTTTCTAAGATAGGCATGCAAATCAATGACTCCTACAGCTTGGATGAGTGGAAAGATGTCTATCGCAGACTAGTTTTCTGGGAATTGGAATTGTCTGAGACCAACAGTGAGATGTCTGAGATGCTTCAGATGCAGAAAGCAGATGCCAATAATGGGTTCGCAAAATTTGTCAAGAAGAATTATATTGATTGGGTGTCAAATCCGTTCGACAGGCCTATAATGAGTCCGGACATTTTCAAAAAGAAAGTTTTTCCATTACTGGATGCCGGCGAGAAAGTTTATTTCATCGTATTTGACAACTTCCGATATGACCAGTGGCGTGTCATCAGTCAGGAACTGGCCGATGATTTCGTGTTCGATGACGACATGTATCTCAGCATCTTGCCGACAGCGACGCAGTATGCCCGCAACGCGATATTTGCAGGACTTATGCCAGATCAGATAGCAAGTATGTTTCCGGAACTCTGGGTTGATGAAGACGAGGATGAAGGAAAGAATCTCAATGAATCGCCTCTGATAAAGACTCAGCTCGACCGTTTCAGGAAGAATTATTATTTCTCATACAACAAGTTGAATGATTCTTCCGCTTCAGAGAAACTTCTCAACCAGTTTGACAGGCTTGAAAAGTTTGATTTGAACGTCATTGTCATCAACTTTATCGACATGCTTTCCCATGCGCGCACTGAATCCAAAATGGTGCGTGAGTTGGCTTCTGACGAGAATGCGTACAGAAGCATTACTGCCTCATGGTTCCGTCATTCTCCTGTGAGAGGCATATTTGAAGCTCTGTCGCATACAGACTGCAAAATAATCATTACCACTGACCATGGAAGCATTAAAGTGAACAATCCGGTAAAAGTCATAGGAGACAAGAATACAAATACCAATTTGCGCTATAAGCTTGGAAAGAATCTGAGTTATAATCCTAAGCAGGTTTTTGTTTTAAAGGACCCTAAGAAGGCTTTTCTTCCTGCTCCTAACATTAGTTCTGCATACATATTTGCAACAGGAGATGATTTCTTTGCTTATCCTAACAACTATAATTATTATGTCAACTACTACAAGGACACTTTCCAGCATGGAGGAATATCGATGGAAGAAATGCTTGTACCGCTCATAACATTGCAGAGCAAGCGAAATGTGCGCAAGTCATGAAACCGATATATTCCTTTTCTGAGTATCTTTGCATGCCTGATTACGCAATAAAATATAAAACTATTAGATATGGAGATTGTAATTGATTCATTGGAGCACATCAACGATGCTGCCAGAGAGTTTGTAGACGCTATGGGCGGAAACAAGGTCTTTGCGTTCTACGGCAAGATGGGAGCCGGCAAGACTACGTTTATAAAGGCTGTTTGTGAAGTCCTTGGAGTTACGGATGTCATAAATTCGCCTACTTTTGCAATTGTCAACGAGTATCTCGACGGCAACGAAAAGCCTATATATCATTTTGATTTCTATAGAATAAAGAAGGAAGAAGAGGTCTATGACATGGGCTACGAGGACTACGTTTACAGCGGTAATCTCTGTTTTATGGAGTGGCCGGAACTTATTGAGGATCTGCTTCCTGAAGATGCTGTAAAGGTAACTATAGAAGAGCGCGAGGACGGATCTCGTGTCGTGTCATTCTGAATCTGAATTCTTTATTTCTACATGCAGGTATAAAATTAAGGCCTGAAACAGGAATGCAAGATCATGAATATCTTTGATTCCTTGTTTCAGGCCTTTTATGTTTTATGACAAAGTGAAGAGCCGTCTTATTCCTCACCGCTTTCGTTGAAGTCCAGTTCTGCCTGAACTACAAAAAGGATTTCGTCGTGCTCGAACGTTCCGATTTCGTCTTTCTTTGCCTGTTTGATTACATAGTCTACAACTTTATCCAGATCGATGTCGATATATCCGTCTTCATCCGGTTCTACATCGAAAGTACCGTTGTTTGTGTAATATTCGGCAATGACGTCAAGAAAATAATAAAGTTCATCTTCCGAGAACTTTTCTTTGAGTTCTTGTGGCAGATTGTTCTTTATGAATGCTACTGCACGTGCATCTTCTTCAGCTTCAAGGAGAAGCTCATCATCTATATTTGCCATATTTTTCTTTTTTAAGAGTGTTTTTTCCTGATTTTAGAGGAGAGCCTTGAGCTTTTCCTCGAATTTAGCCTTTGTAGCAGATCCTACAATCTTGTCGACAACCTTGCCGTCTTTGATGTAGAATACAGTAGGAACACTTCTGACCATGAATTTTTCAGCCAGCTCAACAGCTTCTTCAACGTTGGCTTTGCCTACGATAACCTGATCTTTGTATTCTTCAGCCAAAGCTTCAATATCTGGACCTATCTTTTTGCATGGACCGCACCATGTAGCCCAGAAATCAAGCATGATTGGTTTTCCTTCGGCTACGATTGATTCGTAGTTTGCATCTGTAATTTCCATAATGATAAATGTTTGAATGTGGTTTTTATTTTATATTTCTTTGTTTGCGTGTTAAGTCGCTTATAATTAGATTGTAATCATGACTTTGTGCGTCGTTGCGTCCAATCCGAATGCAAAGATATTCAATTTATTGAGAATTCAATCTCCGGATGGTCAGAAACGTAGTTGATGAGGCTCTTGTGTACAGAAATCTTGATTTTCCTAGAAAACAGACGTATCCTCATGTGGTCGGCAGAATGCACATTGAAGAACAGTTCTGCCCTGCCAGGGTTGTCTTTCGCTATTTCCGCAAGATCCTCCACCATTTCAACGCTCAGTTTGTCAAGAGGGACATTCAGCGTAATCTTTTCTATAACTGTATCTTTGACATCAGCAAGCAGTTCTATGCTTTTCAGTGCAAGGTCGTGTCCTCCCTGTCCCCATTGTTTCGGAACAGCCTTGGCGCGGATGAACAGTGCGGCACCTTCAAGGAAATAATTTCTGAAGTCAAGCCAGTCTTTGCCGAACAACGGAATTTCTCCTGCGCCCGTAAAGTCTTCTATTTTTACGATTCCGTAAGGCTTTCCTTTCTTTGTTTCGCCCACTCTTATGCCTGTCACTATTCCTCCGAAGGTTACTTCGTCAAGCTTTGCCAGTTCATCCTTGTCCTCCAGTTGCGTAACATTAGTATTGCATACATGGTTGAGCACTATTGAATATTCGTCAAGCGGGTGTGCTGACAGGTAAATACCTACAAGCTCCCTTTCCTTGTTGAGGCGCTCCATGTCGCTCCAGCTTTCCGCCTGAGGAATTTCTGGATGACTTATGCCTACATTCATACCCATACCTCCAAAGAGGTTGTTGGTAGCCGTCTGTTTGTCTATCTGGTATCTGTTGCCGTACCTAACAAGAGTTTCTGTAAATGTTTCGTTGTTCTTGCCGAATACTTCGAAGAATGTTTCCCTCTTAACCTCGCTGAAACTGTCGAAGGCACCGGCCAAAACCAGGTTTTCTATATTTTTCCTGTTGCACGATGTCAGGTTCACTCTTTCCACGAAATCAAATATTGATTTGAACGGTCCGTTCTTCTCTCTTTCGTCCAGTATAGCCTGTACAGCACTTTCTCCAACACCTTTTATTGCACCCATTCCGAAACGTATGTCGCCGTTCTTGTTTACGGAGAACTTTAGGCGGCTTTCGTTCACATCCGGTCCAAGGGTGTTTATGCCCATCGATTTGCACTCGTCCATCAGCTTTCTGATATCCGAGATGTTGGCAATGCTTCGGCTCATCACGGCCGCCATGTACTGGGCAGGGTAGTTGGCCTTCATGAAAGCCGTCTGGTATGCAACCCACGAATAGCATGTGGCGTGGCTCTTGTTGAATGCGTACGATGCAAATTTCTCCCAGTCAGCCCATATCTTCTGCAGGGTTTCAAGTTTGTGGCCGTTTTTCTGTCCACCGTTGAAGAACTTAGGACGCAACATGTCCAGTTTCTCCTTCAGTTTCTTACCCATGGCCTTACGAAGCGTATCGCTTTCGCCTCGGGTGAAGTCTGCCAGCAGACGCGACAGAAGCATGACCTGCTCCTGATAGACCGTAATTCCGTATGTATCCTTAAGATACTTTTCCATACACGGAATATCGTATACAATAGGCTTTCGTCCCTGTTTTCTGTCGATGAAATCGGGGATATAGTCCATTGGTCCCGGTCTGTAAAGGGCGTTCATGGCAATGAGGTCTTCAAATGTTGTAGGCTGAAGCTCTCTCAGGTATTTCTGCATACCAGCCGATTCAAACTGGAATGTACCGATGGTTCTTCCGTCACTGTAAAGCTGGTAAGTTGCCGGGTCGTTGATGTCCAGACTGTCGATGTCTATTTCTATAGCCAGACTCTCTCGTACATTTTCTACTGCCTCTTTGAGGATTGACAGCGTCTTCAGTCCGAGGAAGTCCATTTTTATAAGTCCTGTCTCTTCGATTACGTGTCCGTCGTATTGCGTACATCTCAGCTTTTCTCCTGTTTCCTTGTCATCTGCTGTGCTGACAGGTACCCAGTCGGAAATGTCGTCCCTGCATATAATAGTACCGCAGGCGTGCACACCCGTATTTCTTACGTTGTTTTCGAGCATCTGGGCATATTTCAGCGTGTCTCTCAGCAACGGGTCTGGCGAAGTCACCGCATCTTGCAGCTCTTTGACGCATTCAATGGCATTAGGCAGATTCATTTTCTTGCCGGTAGGCAGTTTGTCCGGTATTGCCTTACAGAGTGCATTTGAAATGTCCAGTGGCAGTTTCTGCACTCGTGCCACATCCTTTATTGCCAGTTTGGTTGCCATTGTACCGTAAGTGATGATGTGTGCAACCTTTTCAGCACCATATTTCTGTGTTACCCATTGCAGAACCTTGCCTCGTCCGTCATCGTCGAAGTCCACATCGATATCCGGAAGGGATATTCGGTCAGGGTTGAGGAAACGTTCAAACAGCAGGTCATATTTTATAGGGTCAACCTTCGTAATTCCCAGACAGTATGCAACGGCTGAACCCGCCGCAGAGCCACGTCCGGGACCGACCCATACTCCAAGCTCTTTACGTGCCGCATTGATGTAGTCCTGCACGATGAGGAAGTATCCTGGGAAACCCATTGTCTTCATGATGTGAAGCTCGAACCGCAGCTGATCCTCAACCTCTTTAGACAACGGATCGCCGTACAGCTTCTTGGCTCCCTCGTATGTAAGTTTGGCAAGATAGTCGGCTTCAAACTTTATTCTGTACAATTTATCGAATCCACCGAGCTTTTTAATCTTTTTCATGCCCTCTTCCTCGCTCATCACCACGTTGCCGTTCTCGTCCCTGGTGAATTCGTCAAAGAGGTCTTTCTCCGTCAGCCTTGCCCTGTATTCCTCTTCTGTGCCGAAACTTTCAGGTATTTCGAAGTTAGGCATGATAGGTGCATGGTCTATCGAATAAGTTTCAACCTTGTTCAGCACCTCTATCGTGTTCGACAATGCTTCAGGAATGTCCGAGAAGATATCGTTCATTTCCTGTCTGGTCTTGAACCATTCCTGTTTTGTGTAGAGCATACGGTTCGGATCGTCCAGTTCCTTGTTGGTGCTCAAGCAGATCAGTCGGTCGTGTGCTTCTGCATTTTCCTCATCCACGAAGTGTACATCGTTAGTACATACCAGTTTCACATTGTGTTTTCTGGCAAGTTTGATGATTCCCTCGTTGCACTGTTGCTGCAGTGGAAAAGTTTCTCGGTTGGCTCTTATCTTCGGGTCTTTCACTTCATGTCTTTGCAGTTCCAGATAGAAGTCGTCGCCGAAAAGGTTCTTGAACCATACGACGGCTTCTTCCGCCTTGTCCATTTGTCCGTTTCTTATGTACGACGGAACTTCTCCGGCTATGCATGCGGAGCAGATTATGAGACCTTCGTGGTACTTCTCCAATTCTTCATGGTCAGTACGCGGTCTGTTGTAGAATCCATCAACCCACGCATGCGAAACAAGCTTTATAAGGTTGTGGTATCCTTTTTCGTTTTTTGCCAGTACGATGAGGTGCCATCCGCTGCTGTCTATGCGCGACTCCTTCGTTTTCATGCCTCTGCGGGCACAATACATTTCGCATCCGAATATAGGCTTGAAGTCAAGCATCGGCTTCAGCTTGGCCATTGTTGCTTCAGCTTCAGCCTTTATGTCGGCCTCAGGTTTGCCGTCAAACTTGTCTTTGCCGTCCTTGTCGAGCCTTTCAAGTTTACCTTCGTTTATATCGGCAACCAGTTTCTCTGCATCCTTATATTTGTCGCGGTTCTTGCCGTTCACTTTTTTGCAGTAGTTGAACAGTTCCTTTATGCCGAACATGTTTCCGTGGTCGGTGACAGCAAGTCCCTTCATTCCGTCCTTGATGGCCTTGTCTACCAGCTTGGGTATGCTGGCCTGTCCGTCAAGAATGGAATACTGAGTATGCACATGCAGGTGAACAAAATCCTCCATAATCTTTTTCCCTGTATTTCTTATTTCTTTTTTGTTTTCGAGTCACGTCTATGTTGCACTTTCTTTCTGTTTTCAGAAAGTGTCTATCTCTGCATCTTTGCTTTCTGCATATTTTGACAGCAAAGATGCAATATACTGGGCTGTGGCCATAACGGTTTCCTTGTTGCCGTCATATCCGTTTACGATAGCCAGCAGACGTTTGGTCTCTGGCGTTATCTTCGTTCTTTCGTTATCGCTTGTCGGAGTGCCGATACCGCCGATGGAATCGCGGTAAACAGGCATTCCTGCAATGTTGAGCATGCCACGTCCGATGCCTTCATACGGTTCTCCCTCTTCGCCTATGCCGAGTACGATTTCATCGCCGTTAATCTTGTCGTAGTCGAAGCCTCCGATGCTGTAGCCGTATGCTATAGATGCCAGGTTTATCAAATCTACGCATGTATCAATCTGGTAGAGGTCCTTTCCTTGAAGAGTCCTTCTCACCAGAGCTTCGCCCGATGGCCTGTACCTGCTCGGATCCTTTCCGCATCGTTTGTAGGCCTGTCTGGTGGCCTGTATCGACGGCATCATTTTAATAGATTCAGTTGTATATCTATTTCTGTATTCAGCGATGTATTCGTCTATTTCTTTCCATAAGCCTTCAGAATACTTGCTGTTTGAGAATTCAGCATATACAGCTGCACCTGTAAATTCAGGACAAGCTTCGCGTATCTTGTCCGAAACTTTTATTTTCTTGTGTTCCATTGTCTGATAATAACTGTTTTGTTTCAGCCGTTCTCTTCTGTTGCGTTACAATAGGCTGAGATGTCTGGTGAATTCGTCAATTTCGTCAGCCCAATAAGGTCCTGCCGCCATGCATGTAATAGTTTCTTCCCCATGAAATTCTGTCTTTCCTGCATCAGTTATGAGTGCGGCCGGTATTTCAGGCTTTTCGTTGCAGAACCGTTCGTAGAGATTCACCAGTTCATCCTCAGAATCCACATAGAGGCATATCTTTGCAAAAGAGCCGTCCATCCATTTTTCCAGAAACGAGTCCTTTGTATAGTTCAGAAGATAGTGCACACCGTCTTTGTCCGACCAGTTCTTGAACAGCTGCAGAAATGCGTCAACTGAAGCGTGGGCACCCTGTGCAATCATTTTTCCCTTGCGCATCTGAAGGTCTTTGCGCATAATTATAACCTGTTTCATTTTGCGTTCTTCCATAACTCATATATATGTGGTCAGTCAAATATACTAATTATTGCTTTATGTTGTGGAATCTTCAGTCTATATTTAGAATATATTTATATATGTGTGATGATGGTTGGCCGGGCCAAAATGAAATTCTTGCTTTCAATTTGTCTCAGCTGTCACCTTTCATTATCTTTGCCGAAAACTGAAAAATATGCGTTACATCTTGTTTATGATTTTTGCATCAGTCTTTTTCAGATTGGATGCTTGCGAGAATGCCGACAGCAACAAGTATGTTGTTCCGACTGTTTATGATTCCTTGAAGGTTGTACTTCCTGAAAAGTATGAGGATCAGCTGTGCAAAGTCGAAATCAAAAGCACTGGAGCAAATTTTACTGCCAGTGATTATGTACGTAAGGGCGAGGTCAAGTTCGATATGCGCAACATCCCACAGGGCAGATATATGGTCTATCTGCGTGTTGGAGATATTTTCGAGTGCGAGCGTATAATCAAGAAATGATTTTTCCCGTGTATGGATGCTAAACGTATTGTCATAATCGGTGCAACTTCTGGAATAGGGCGCGAGGTCGCAGAACTCTATATCAAGCAGGGATGGCATGTCGGTGTAGCCGGGCGCCGTGCAGATATGCTTGAAGAGGTGAGACGTATCTGTCCTGAACGGGTTGTTTGTGAAAGAATCGATGTAACTTCTTCCGATTCACCGAAACATTTGGCAGATTTGATAGAAAAGCTCGGTGGAATGGATGTGTATCTGCATTGTTCTGGAATCGGACATCAAAACCGTATGCTCAATCTGGATATTGAGTCTGACACTATTTCTACCAACTGTGCAGGCTTCGTCAGATTGATAGATTCCGCCTTCGCATATTTCCGTTCTGCCGGTCACGGACATATCGCCGCTATTTCATCCATTGCAGGAACGCGTGGCCTGGGTGTTGCTCCTGCTTATTCAGCATCAAAGAAATTTCAGAATACATATCTTCAGTGTCTTTCACAGCTTGCCCGAATGGAGCATCTTGATATCTGTTTCACCGACATACGTCCAGGGTTTGTAAAGACACATCTGTTGGACGGTGACCATAATTATCCGTTTCAGCTCGATGCCGGCAAGGTGGCCGAAGACATTGTTAAGGCTATCTCCAGACGAAAACGTGTTGTTGTGATAGATTGGGTATACGCAATAGTTACTTTTTTCTGGTCGCTTATACCCGGATTCATTTGGGAACGCATGAATATACATACAAACAAGAAAAGTAAATGATATATGTCTAAAGCCAGTGAATTAGGAAAGACCGGCGAGGAGCTGGCGGCCGAATATCTCGCCCGCAAAGGATATACTATCCGTCATGTCAATTGGAATCTTCACAAAGGATATGAATTGGACATTGTGGCTGAAATAGACGGTGAAATCGTCTTTGTGGAGGTGAAAACCAGACGTCCGGGCTCTGTTCAGCGTCCGGAAGATGCGGTGGATTCGAAGAAAATCAGGCATATATGCCGTGCGGCCGACCTTTATGTGCGTGAGTTCGGTATTGATATGTTCTATCGTTTCGACATCATATCCATCTTGTGCAAAGACGAAAACGATTTTGAATTGGAGCATTTTCCAAATGCTTTCGGTCTTCCGCTGACAGCCCGTTGAATCGCTGTTTTTTCTTCAGCTTAATAGTCTTTTCTTTAAGATGAAGGCTCAAGTTTCATATTCCGAGGGCTCGCAATTTAAAACGCGAGCCCTCGGAATTTCATTTATGAGCCCTCGTAATTTTGTCTCCAGGCCCTTGGCCTGTTGTATATCCTTAAGAAAGGACGTTCACATTCCGATGAAATCGCCGAATTTCAAGGTTGTAGTTCATCATGACATCATTTAATAAATCTTTTTGTTTAGAGTTACACGTAAATAACATACATTTGCAATGTTTGTAAATCTGTTGAGACAGTGTTTGTTTTTGCAGATTGTTTATAGTATTCACTCAGATATTTTTATGGTGTTATGCTTATATCAAGAAAAAACCTTGAAGAGAAAAAGAAAAAAGCCGTCAAAGATATAGCAGACGGCCTGGCTTCAGACGGCGTGACTGTATTTGTTAATCTTGAAACATTTGAAGTCGCCCAAGCTCCTAGCACTTCGCTTTGGGGAGTATCCATGATGCCCGATGCATCATCTTTCGGACAGGAAATGTCGTTATCTGCCGGTTCGGAAAACAAGTCGTCGGTCGTAAAGATTTCTCCCATGAGTGCAGATGAATTATGGGGCATGATACACGATTTCACCGAGTATCTGCCTGCCGGCAATACTAAAGATACGCTTCAGATAATTTTGAGCGACGATAAGGACTTTTCAAAGTTCAACCATTTCATAAATTCAAGCAGTGTAGCAAACCAGTGGTACGAATTCCGTCGTAAGGCTTGCGAGCGCTATGTTTGCCGCATCATTGATGATGCTACTGGAGATCAATGTTTGTCTGATTGACAAATATGTGTCTGTGGCAGATATTTCAAACATATATAGATTTTTTGATATTTCGTCCATATCTCTGTTTCGTCCATCTGTTTGTGGATTTTGATGTATGAAGGACGATGATTTGTCCACATTCTTTTAGTTGTACAATTTATCCCATCTTTAAGCATAAAAGATACCATATCAGGTGCTTTTATGCTTTTATATTTGTGCAGTTTTGATACTATTTCGATTTTAACCTTATTCTTTAACCGATCTTAAAACTGTATTTATGAAAGAAAAATTACTTGCTGCATTGCTTTTGGCAGGCCCGGCCGGTTCTGCTTGTCATATTTCAGCACAGTCTGAGTCCGGTCCGACTGACATGACTTCACGCATTGTCAATCCTGGATTTGAGGCCGGAACTGACGAACTGGTGGTGAAAAATCTAAATGAAGGTATATATAATGCCACCGGCTGGACGATGGTGGAGTATTCTGAGTCCGAGGGCAGTTATGACCATTCCAGAGTCAAGAGCGATTTGAAGCAGGAGGGTGAATACTCTTATCGTTTCCGTTTCCGTTGGGGAGCTTCGCATTCGATGTCGTTCAAGCAGACTTTGGAAGATATGCCTGCAGGACGTTATATGTTGAGCGCTTTTGTAAATCTCTCAAATTCAAATGATGTCAACGGCACATGGATATACGTCAAGAATGCAGATGGTGAAGAAATAGGACGCTCTGCCGAGAAACCTAAATTGAACGATTGGACAAATCTCAGTGTTGCGTTCAATATGCTTGAAAAAGGTACATTTGATATAGGCGGTCACTGCACAGGTACAAACCCTCAGGGGTATGAGTCGAAATTCTGGTTCGACAATTTCACCCTTACATATATGGGGACAGGTTCTGAGTATCTCAAGAGTTTGATTTCAGATGCGGAGAAACTTATAGAAGAACATAAGGATGTCGATCTTTCGGCTTTGTCGGCAGCAGTTGATAAGGCGCGCGCCGTTGCCGAGAATGCGGATGCCGAATTTACTGAGATTCTTGAACAGGAAGAGGCAATGAAGGTCGCAATGGCTGAGGCTGAGAAACTTATAGAGATAGCTCAGCGTGAGGACGAGTGGAGCAATGTTCCTTACGATATAACTTCATTTGTAAACAACCCAAGTTTTGAAAATGGAAATCTTTCAGGATGGACAACAAACGGCTTCCAGATTCAGAACAATGACAAGTATCCTGGTCAGAAGGATGGAACATGGTATTGCGAACGATGGGTTGCCAAAGGTACAAATATGCCGGCTTCATCTGTTTTTCAGATTTTGGAGGATCTTCCTAACGGAAAGTATGAGGTTCGCATGAATGCAGGTATACGCATGCAGTCGGCAACTGGCGGTGAAGACGAATTGGGAAGCGGTCTTTATGTCACAGCAAACAATTCTTCTGTTCATGTTGATCAGATTCTTTCTGAATATACAGTATTTGCGGGAGTAATGGACCACAAGCTGAAATTCGGTGTGGAAGCGAAGGATGCTGTGGGCAACCATGCATATATCGACAATGTCCGCGTGATTTACCACGGTGGCGATCTTGCCGCTTATAAGAGCATTCTGGAAATGTCTTTGGAGAGAGCCGACAAGGTTCAGAATTCAGAGCAGAAGTATTTCTCTGAACTTGTAAAACAGTTGGACGAAGCCGTTGAAAACGGAAAATCTGCGGTAGTTTCGGATGACAGCCTTGCAGTCATCGCGGCAATAAACAATCTCGACGGAGTTCTCTCGCAGGTGAATATGAGCATACATTCTTATGAAATGCTCAAGGATTATATAGAAGATCTCAATCTTGCGGCGTTCCACTATAAGCGTCCTGGTGTTGAAGACTACTACAACGAGATGCAGGCCGGATATGACGGATGCTCGTTCGATTCAGAACGCATTGCAGAGGAAATCGCAAAGAAAGACAGTGTTCTTTACACAGAGGTGCTTGAGGCTGTAGATCAGGATTTGTATGTTATAAAGGACAGATTTGATGTAGACAATGTTGAGTCCGGTTTCCCTGTAGGTTTCTCTCAGACTTTTGCCGGCGACAATCACTATATCGCATATTTTGACAAGGACAAGAATTTCTGTATCGGCTACCGTAAACTGACAGACCGTTCATTCAAGAAGACTATCCTGGATTCGAAAATCGGTTGGGACAGCCACAACTATACAACTCTTATCGTCGATAAGGAGGGTTATATACATGTCAGCGGAAATATGCACAACGTGCAGATCAAATACTGGCGTTCTGAGCGTCCTTACGATGCTTCTTCGTTTAAGGCCATACACTACATGACCGGCAGTGAGGAGAACAAGGCTACATATCCTGTGTTCCTGATGACAGCCGAGGGCGATTTGCTTTATCATTACCGCTACGGTGCCAGCGGAAGCGGATATGAAGTATACAATATATGGAAACCTGAGACTCAGACTTGGGAGCGCTTCCTTGACAAGCCTCTTATTGATGGAGAGGGACAGCGCAATGCCTATATGAGCGGACCACATTATGAGAACGGTTACTATCATTTGTATTGGGTATGGAGAAGTTCTGCAGATTGTGCTTCAAACCATGACTTCTCTTATGCACGAAGCAAGGATCTTATCCATTGGGAAAGTGTTGACGGACAGGCTGTAGGAAGTCCTATTAAGTATTCCGACAAGGTTCTCAATGTTGATGCACCTGAACTTAAGTACGGCAACGGAATGCTGAACAATGTGCCAAAGCATACATTCGACTCTAAGGGACGTATCGTTCTCTGCAACATGAAATACGATGAATACGGCAACTCTCAGCTTTATGCGTACCGCTACAATGAGTCAGAAGGAAAGTGGGATGAGGTACGTATAAGCAACTGGGTTTACCGTTTCAACTTCTCTGGTATAGGTTCAATGATATTTGAGGTAAACACTAAGTCTATGCGTAACCTTGGAAACGGAGAAATAGGAGTTGGATATACCCACAAGATGTACGGCCAGGGCGAAATCATCATCGACGAAGAGACTTTGCAGCCTAAGGCAGTGAGAGAATTTGCTCCTTCATATCCTGTTGAACTTGACAAGGTTACTACAGAAGGAACTTATTCAAAGCAGATTGTTGTAAATATGAACAAGTCTGGCAATTACATCCTCCGTTGGGAAACACTGGATTCAAACAATGACCAGAAGCCATCGGGCACATTGCCTCCTTCATATATGATGGAACTTATCGAAATTGCTCCTAAAGAGCCTGTTTCAATAGATAAGGTGGAGAATTCTTCTGATGTTGAGGCTGTGCAGATTGCAGATGTAATAAATGTAAGAGGTACAGTTAAAGGTGAGAATATAACATTGTCTGACGTTAGCGGCAAGGTTGTATACAGATGTGTCGCCGACGGCAAGAGTGTGAATATTCCTTCACCGGAAGCTGGTATTTATATCGTTGGAACAGAACATGGTGCATGTAAATTGGCTATTAGATAATTAGGTAAGATGTGTGTTTCGGGGAACAGCTTATGGCTTTATCTGCCAGGACTGTTCCCTGAAAACTGTACTTTTTACAGTCTGAAAGGAAAATGTATTTAAGTAAAAAAATAATTGATTTGTACATGAAGAAAGTATTACTTTTACTTGTTCTTATCTGTGGAACATTTGGCAGTGCATTCTCGCAATCGCTTTCTACAGAAGAAGAAATTGAAATTTTGAGGTCGCGTCTGTATGAGAATTACTTTGCCAGCACTTCGCCGGCAAGTGAGGCTGTATATGGAACGCAGTTGAGTGATGGAAGCTGGGCTGATATCGATTACGACAGCAAGGCCTTGGCGTATTGGCCTGCACTGACTCATCTGCAGAGACTTAAAAGTATGGCTCATAGCTATGCTGAGCAGGAAGACAAGAATTCTGAGTTTGCCAAGATGATGGCCGATGGCGTAAACCGTGGATTGGTGTTTTGGGAGCAGAAGAAACCTACTTCAAACAACTGGTGGTATCAGGATATAGGCAAGCAGAAAGAATTCATATATATATTGATTCTTATGGGCGATGCCATATCGGTGGATATGCAGAATGCAATATGCAAGTATCTTGTCGTAACAGAAGGTAACCAGTCTGGGGCAAATCTTACAGACATGGCTACAGGATTGCTTGTAAGGGGCGTTGTTCAGGAAAATTCAGGATATATAACAGATGCAGTTTCTAAAATTGCTTCTGTCGGCAAGATACAGAATAGAGGAAAGGACGGAGTGCAGATTGACAATTCTTATCTTTTCCACAATCAGCTGGTTTTCTCTATTAACTATAACATAGTGACATTGAGCTGTTTGGCAATGTGGAGCAATATGTTGAGAGGATTGAGCTTCCAGCTCCCTGAAAGTACCATAGAGGTCGTCAGGAATGTGATGCTTGACGGTAATCGCTGGATGTTCCGTAATGACCGTGTAGACTGGGCAACTGCCGGAAGATTCATAACTATTCCTTCTGCTCTAAATGTTTCAACATATCTGACTACCACCAATTATCTTCTCAGCGGTGATGCAGAGAATGCAGACAGATATGAAGATTTCCTTGCTGTGCTTAAACAGGAAAAGCCTGACACGATAACAGGAAACAAATATTTCTTCAGAGCCGAATATATGGTAAACCGTAGGCCGGAGTTCTTTTATTCAGTCAAGATGAGTTCGACACGTGTTAGCGGCACCGAGATGGGTAACGGACAGAACCTCAATGGATATTGGCTGGGCATGGGAGCCAACTGTCTGATGCGTGATGCAAATGAATATGATTCCATCTATCCTTTGTGGGATTGGACAAAGGTTCCAGGTACAACAGCTGCAGATGAATTGCCTACATGCGGTTTCGGTATGAAGGGCGGATCTAATTTCTCCGGTGGATTGAGCAACGGCATCGACGGTATAGCTTCAATGCAGATAAATCAGCGAGGTGTAAATGCCAAGAAATCATGGTTCGTATTTGAAAATGAAGTAGTTTGCCTCGGCAACGGCATCAGCAGCGTAACAAATATCAATAAGGTGTTCTCGACAATCGAGCAGCGCCGTAAGCAAGGTCCTGTTCTTGTTGACGGTAAGGATGTAGGTCTTGTAAGTCAGTATGGACTTGAAAATCCTAAATCTGTTTATCATGATTCAACTCTCTATGTTTTTCCTAAATCCCAGAAATTGTATTTGTCGGCAGAAGAGCGTACAAACAACTGGTACTCTATAAGCAATATAGAATCAAAGGAGCTCGTGACAGATACGGTGTTCTCGCTTTGGTATGATCATGGACGTATGCCTTCTAATGCCAGCTATTGCTATGTCACTGTTCCGTTCATACGTCCTGAAGAGGTGGATGACTATATTCAGAATCTGCCTATACAGATTGTTCAGGCCACACACAATGCACATGTGGTTACGCATACCGGAAAGAAACTGACCGGCATAGTGTTCTTCTCTCAGGGAACAGTAACTGTAGATTCCATGCTGGACGTACAGGCTAGCCGTCCATGTATAATAATGATTGATCAGAGCTGTGAGCCTATGAAAGTTACTGTGTCTGATCCTTTGCAGAGTACTGCCAAACTTGTGTTGACGCTTAAACATAAGAAGTTTGAGGATGAAACATTTACTGTCGACCTTCCTACAGGCAATTACATGGGCAATTCAGTCAGTTTTTTTTCTGAACTAGATCGTGATGAAGCTACGGGACTGGAAAATGTTGATATGAATCAGATAAAAATTGAAGGCGGTGACAGATGCATTACTGTGAGCGGTGCTGTTCCTGGAAACAGCATAAGGATATATGATGCATCAGGAAATGCACTCTTTAACGGCAAGGCCGGAAATTCTGTATTCTGTTATTCTGTGCCTAATCCAGGTGTTTATCTGGTTTCTGTCAATGATTGTACAAAGAAAATATCTGTCAACTAAAGCATTAAATCATGAAACGAATAATATTTTTCTTATCGGTATTGCTGGTGGGACTGTCAATTTATGCTGAGGCCCCGGTATCGATTTATCTTCGCAACACATTGATGTTCAGCGACAATGAACGTACTCCTGTACAACTGACTCCAATCATCTCACCGGCTGGTGCAGATAATTCAATAATATGGCAGAGCGATAATCCTGAGGTGGCAACAGTAGAAAATGGTCTGGTTGTGCCGGTAGGAGCGGGTACAGCTGTGATTACGGCAACATCAGCTTCGGATGCCAATATTGTCGGCCGATGTACGGTAACAGTACTCGATGGTGATAATCTTGTTGCAGATTGGGACGGAAACGAGATTGTAGGCGAGGGGTCTGAGATGGATAAGTTTGGGTGGTCTTGTACCCTGAATTCGGATACAACAGCCTCCAGCGGTTATATATTTCAACCTACAACGGGTTCTGCTTCTAACGGAATGCGCTATGACCCGCAGAGAAAAATGTCGGATGCATCGGGTAAAACTGTATATGTGCGTACTGCTATATTGCGTCTTAAATCGACAACAACAGTGCAGTATCCTGTAGAACTGAAAGCCGGCACTCAATATAGATTCAAATCTTACGTTGCATACGGTTCCAACGGACAGACATATACTATAGACATAAACGAGAAGAAAAGTTCACTGGGAACATCTATTGGAAAGTATACGCTCAAGACGAACGGCAGTTCTGTGAAATCTAATACTTTCTATCCGGTGGAACTTGTTTTCAAGGCTCAGAACAGCGGTGTACATTATATCTGTTTCGGAACTACAAACGGAAATACGCAGAACGGATTTGTTGTCGATATGTCTGTTCAGAAGATGCGTGCAAGTGTAAAACTGCATTTTGTGGATAAGGAAGGTAATGTTTTAAGACCTGATGTAACAATAGAAGACCTTGATGCCGGCAATCGTTTTGATGTGCCTGAAGAGTATGTGGCTGATTTTGAACAGGAAGGCAAAAAATGGTATTTTGATTTGAATGAGTCTTTCAATTATATTGAAGAACTGCAGGAAGGGGAGAACGAATTGACGCTTGTCTTTTCTGACGAGCCTGTATCTCCGGAATCTTTTGTTACGATATATTTCCGTGATGATGCAGGAAATGACCTTAAGGAACCTAAGAACATTGAAGGTTTGACACCAGGAGAAGGTTTTAAGGTTTCGGAAGAAGATATGAAGGCCATAAGTGTTGATGGTCGCGTGTATCTGTTTAATGCTGAGGCTTCTGATACTATTATTGAGAGTCTGGAACAAGGACATGACAACAGCTTGACGTTGCGCTTTACAGAAACTCAGCTTAATGTTCGCAGTACGCTGATGTTCTATAAGAACAAGATGGAACCGCAGACACTGACTGCCATGTTTACTCCTGAAAAGGGACAAGGCGTATATTGGATTTCTGATAACCCTGAAACTGCTACCGTGGAAGACGGAAAAGTAGTACCGAATAAACCAGGTGTGGCTCTTATCTCTGCAGTTTCGACAGACTGTGAGGAACTCTATTCAAATTGTCTGGTTATTGTGAAAGGAACAGACAATCTGATAGTTGATTGGGATGGTGGAGACATCGTCGGAGAAGGCTCAGAACCAGACAATTTCGGTTGGCTGTGTACACTGGACTCTGATCCTGAGAATGGAAATCCTGGACTTACATTTGATCCTACTACGGGAACATCTGCTACCGCTCACCGATATGACCCTAACAGAAAGATGACTGATGATCTCGGTGAGGTGTTCTACGGACGTACGGCAATAATCCGCATCAAGAATACAACAACAATGAACTATCCTGTTGAACTTGAAGCTGGAAAGTCATATCGCTTCAGCGGACGCGTTATGTACAATTCAAGCGGAGCAAAAAATAATATTGGTATATATACGGAAAAGAGTCGAAAGGGCAAATGTCTTAAGACTACGACTATCAAGACTGAGACAGGTATTACCAACCGTCTGCAACCGATAAATATGACATTCACTGCTGAAACAAGCGGCACACACTATATTGCTTTTGCAACAGAAAACTCGGGAACACTTACTGCATTCCTTGTTGACTTGTGCGTTGAAGAGGTTTCTGCTTCAGTTACTATCGAGTATGTAGATGAGAACTGGGAAACAATCAAAGAAAGCACTGTAGTTACTGGTCTTAATCCAGGAGACAGCTATACAGCTACAGAGGATCAAACGGCAGACTTTGAGTATAATGGAGCATATTATGTATTCAATCCTAATTCGTTTGTCACTATTGATAATCTGCAGGAAGGAAACAATACTATAATACTTCAGTTTACAAAGACTGATACATCTGGAATATTGGATGTTGAGAGTGAGAATGTGGCTTCTAAAGCTTATTTCATGACTAACGGACAATATGTCGGCAACAATGTAGAATGCTTGCCGGATAGAGGTGTGTTTATTGTACGTGTCACCTACAAGGATGGAAGTGTAAGAACCGGTAAGTTTTTAAGATAAAAGATTGATTCTGATAACAGTAAAGGCATGCGTTCCGACACGGATTGCATGCCTTTTATTTTTAAGCTCTATTGTCGTGTATTTTGTTAGTTTTGCAAAATGTAGGATGATATATTGTGCTTTTTCTTGAATATTTCATTGAAATTCAATGGCGAGATGTTTAATAACATATTTTTTTCGGGGGGGGGTAAAATAAATTTAATAAATTTGTTGCATGGTGTCTTTAAAAACATTTACGGTCATGAAAATGGTGGATATTTATTTCTTTTGAAGAAAGCGCCAAGAAGGTGATATTGAAAAGTGATAATATTGATTTTAAATTTTAATAATATGAAGACTACATTAAAATGCACTGTAATGTGCTTGATTTCTATGTTCGTTTTTTCTTCGGCTTTTGCTCAGAATAAAAATGGTGAAGGTTCTGACAACAGTTTTCACTGGTTGTACGATTCAGATTTCAACAATTTCGGTATTGCTTTTGCTGTGAACGGTGAATTTGTGAAGAATCCGATAGGTATCGATTTGAGCACATTGATGGTGAAGAAGGATGTAGGTATAAGCATGAATCCGGTTGTGTTGCGCGGTATTGATGGTACAGATAAATTTATTGTGGTGGATCCCAAAAAACTTAAAGAAAATCCGCTTGTAATAAATGGTGTAGAATACAAAAAGGGCTTTATTAATTTATCATCAAGTGAGGTTAAACTGGATTTGGTTTCGCTTGATTCTCTAAGAAACGAATTTTATCCGGACTTGAAAACTCCTTGTTTGTATATGATAAACGAGCGTATTGTGTTCAATGACTCCAAATCTTACCGTATTGACAGAGGATATGTCTTGGCTACAGAGCTTGTAAGTTCATCAGAAATTGAAGATTTGAAGGGCGTGTCGCCATTCAACGTCGTCAGAATATATACGAAAACAAAAGAAAACATTAGGGCTTGGCATGAAAAACATGCTGTTAGGATACAGTAATTGTATGTTCTTGGTGGAATAAATATATCGTATTCTTGTTTTTCTTATCATCCTCAAAAATATAAGATTATGAAGCTCTTTGTAAAAGAATTTGTGTTGCTTGGCCTTATTTCATCTGCATTGATAAGCTCTGTTAATGCACAAAAAACCAACGATGATACTCTTTTAAGTATCATGCGTGAAGAGGTTTGCTCCAATCTGAATAAGCTTAAAGCACGTGAGGTTCCTGCATATTTTGCATCTCTCAAGGCCGAGGATCTGCATAAGGTTACTTTTACAAGTGATTTCGGCCTGTCATCGACGGACGATGTGCATACACGTGTGCTTGCACCATATGTCAGGGTCGGTAGTCCGCAATGTGACAATTATGCAGGGCGGGGAAGAACAACATTTGCTGAAATATTCGATGATCCCGGAATTTATACAATAGCTCTTCCATTGAAAGGCTGCGATCCATCGATAGTCAGAAATGCAGTACGGAAAGGACTTGAACACAGTTATGTCGAAGGAGTGTTGACGTACAGATCAATGCTGGATCGGGGAGAGACTACCGGACAGGAGTATGATTCTTTGCTTTCGTTTTCCGCGTCTCCATCGGTGTTCTACTATGAAGCCGACATGCCGGAAGAAGAAAAGAACATAGACAAATCGCAGTTGCGCAGATATATTGATGATGCAAGCCGCATATTCCGTGAATACGATGATTTGAGACTCGGAAGAGTATCTCTCATATCTTCGGTGAAACGAACGCATTTTGTCAACACCGAGGGTACGGCCATAGCACAGAACAGACGAACTTTTACGCTTGTGATTGAGGCTGGTGCTAAGGCTGCGGACGGCACAATGTGCCGTCTGGAAGATGATGTGTTTACGTTCAGTCAGTCCGGTCTTCCGTCTCCAGCCGAATTGGAAAAGAAAGTACGCTCGTTGGCAGAACGCGCGGCTGCCGTGAGCAAGGCGCCGCAGGTAGATGAATACTCTGGTCCGGTGATAATATCCGAGGATGTGTCTGCGGCATTGCTCAACAGGATACTTGGACGCCGTTTGGAGAGCAAGCGGCGCGATTCAGAACTGGATGATTTTTACAAGTTCAAGGGGAAACGTATTCTGCCTCCTGCGTTTCAGGTTTATGCAGACCCGACGCTGAAGAGCTATAAAGGCCATGAGCTTATCGGACATTACATGTATGATGACGAGGGTGTAACGGGACAACGGGTAGAGTGTATCAAGAACGGTGTGCTGCAGCAGTATGTAACAGGGCGTACAGCCGCCGATGGATTCTTTATGAGCAACGGCCACGGGCGCTCCTGTGCCGGCCTTGAGCCTGTGGCGCAGATGTCGAATCTCTTCGTGGAAAGTACTGAACCGCACTCCGAAGAAGAATTGCACGCCATGCTTGTGGCAGAATTGAAGAAGCAGGGCAAGGAATACGGCTACTACATCCGCAGTGCAGATTGCGGATATGCTGTCAGAGAAAGTGCCAGGGAGAAGGCGAAAATCGATATGACACCGGTTGAGGTGTACCGAGTGTTTGCCGACGGACGCGAAGACCAGCTTATGCGCGGAGCGCGCCTGATAGGCAATCCGGTGGAACTGCTTTCGCATATAGAGGCCACAGGCCGCGAGGCGCACGTTTACACAGGACGCTGCGGTTCTCCAAAGGGATTCATAGAAATATCTGCCGTTTCTCCTGCACTCTACTTGTCCAGGGTTGAGATGAAGAGTGACAAAGCCGGAGAAAAGAACAGCCGCGTATCAGCCTTCGTTCCGTCAGCTGTGGACAGGACACCTGCAGCGGACACGCCGCTCGATTCGGTGATATTCGAGGCCATGGCAGACGAGATGGGGCACGTTCTTGGGAAAATACGGTCTGAAGGTGATGAGGCTCCGCTGCTTGTCGATTTTCTGCTTGACCGCACCGTGACATCCGAAGTGGTATCTTCCTCCGGTGCATGTCTCAATGCTGTTGACGGCAAGGTCGATAACAGATTGTCTGTATCAGTCATTGCAGGTGACAGCACGGCTGTCAGCAGTACGAGGCCGTACGCCTTGTCGCAGACTATGATGCCCGACAGTTTGGACTATTGGATGCTGCGCCGAAGTCTTGCCGTAAAGAGCGATTCGGCATATATTGATGCATGCAGGCAGGTAGATGACATACGTCAAAAAACGAAAGCTGATGGCGATGCCGGTGCGGTCGCATCGCAAGTTCCGAGAAAACTGCCGCCGGCTGTATGGATGGGCCGGTCGGCATTTGATGGAGCATGCACGGCCGTGAGCATGGAGAAGCTTGCCGACAGCCTGTCGGCCGTGTTCATGGAATATCCGCATGTCGTCAGCAACAAGGTTACGGTGAGTCAGAAACGTTCCAACTACTATCGTCTGACTTCTGACGGACAGAAGATAATGCAGCCAGACACGCTGTTCGGCATCAAGGCACGTGTGGAGGTTGAATGCGGCGGACGCACGGCAGGCGATACTTATACGCTGAACGTGGGAGGCATGAGTGACCTTCCGACAGAGGAAGAGATTAAGGCCGAATTGCGGACGTTTGCAGAACATCTGTGCAGGAAATGCGGCGCGGACAGCATGGTTGAAAATTACAGAGGCCCGGTTCTATATGTAGATGATGAGGCTGTAAATCTGTTTCGCCGATCTTTGTCGGGCGATATTCTTTTCGGTACGTATGCAGATATAGATTCCGAAGTGTATCCTTCTTTCCTCAGCGTGAGTCAGATAGGAAAGGATACGGAATACAACGGCATGAAGCTCAAGGGATTCCGCCAGGTGGATGCCGACGGACAGCGCCATGCGTCTCTCACCGTCATAGAAAATGGAAAACTGAAGCACAGGCTTTCCGGCAGGTTCTCCGTGGCGGGCAGTCCGGAATCGACCGGCAATTCTGTCTTTGCGAGAATCGGAGGTGAAATAAGGGTACGGACGGACTTATATGCTATACGTGTACAGTCCGACAAGGCTGTGCCGTTAAGGAAACTTTACAGGAAACTGCTCAAATCGGCCAAGGATGCAGGTCTCGACCATGCATATATTGTAAGGAGCAGTAGGACTGCACCGGACGAACTGCTTAGAGTGGATGTGTCTACAGGCAAGGAGAAGCTTGTGGTCGGAAACATTGTCAAGCCTGATTCGAGACGTGCCGTTATGAAAATCAAAGGTGTGTCTGAGGAAGAAATCGTACACCCTGGATATGGTGGCGGCGGTATTTTTATCTCGCCTAAGGCTGTTCTTCTGGAAGATGTTGAACTGAATGTGAAGGATTGATAATATATTCTATTTTATAGATATATTTGAATTCAAAATGTTTTTCGAATATATACGAAAACGAAAGAAAACATCAGGGCATGGCATGAGAAACATGCTGTGAGGATACAGTAATTGTATAAGTACACTAGCAGTAGTGGTACATCTTTGTCTATTGAAATGTTCTTATTATCTGATGAATAATAACCTCGGCAACTGCAAATGCCGAGGTTGTTTTATTTGTGGTATTTTTTAGATAGGCGAATTTTTAATACGAATGCACCGGCTCTGAATTTTGTTGCATTTTTTATGCCGGTGAGTTTTGCTGCATATCAGAACTGGAAATATATGAATGGCTGTATGTCGCTGCTCTTTATCTGTATCACGATGAATATAACGATGACAATCATCAGTGCTTGGATTGGAAGCGGTGTGCGCGATACAAGCCATTTGAATTTGCCTGTCCAGTTTGAAGGGGTGAAGTGGAGCAGGTATCCGAGAAGCATAAGTGAACCTACGGCCCAATATGAGGTGACCCATTCGCCTGCAATCTGCGGGCTGAAATTGGTAAATATCTGACTTATCATTGCCCATGAACCTTCGAATGTGCTGTTGCGGAAGAATATCCAGCAAAAGCAGACGAAGTGGAAGGTGATGACTGTCTCGATGACGCGTGTCATGCCGTGGCTCTTGTAGTCTTTCGGACGTTTGAGCAACGTATTCTTTATTTTGTCAAGCGCCAAGGCAACGCCGTGCAGTCCGCCCCATGCGACGAAATTGAGAGATGCTCCGTGCCACAATCCTCCGAGAAGCATTGTTATGATGAGGTTCAAGTACTGGCGTATCTTGCCGTGGCGGTTTCCTCCAAGGGATATATACAGGTAGTCCTTGAGCCATGACGACAAGGATATGTGCCACCTGCGCCAGAATTCTGTTATAGATACAGATTTGTAAGGCGAGTCGAAGTTCATCGGGAACTTGAATCCTAAAAGCAAGGCTATACCTATGGCCATGTCGCTGTAGCCTGAGAAGTCGCTGTAAATCTGCAAGGCATATCCGTAGACAGCCATGAGATTCTCGAATCCTGAATATAGCTCCGGTTGTGCGAATACCCGCTCAACAAAGTTTACGCTTATATAGTCCGAGATGACGGCTTTCTTGAACAGACCGCTTATGATAAAGAACACTCCGTTGCCGAACATCTCGTCCGTAACGCACAGCGGACGCCGGATCTGAGGAATGAAGTCCTTGGCGCGTACAATCGGGCCAGCAACAAGCTGTGGAAAGAACGAAACGAAGAAGGCATAGTCCAGGAGACTGTTCAGGGCTTTCAGCTGTCCGCGGTAAACATCAATGGTGTAGCTCAACGACTGGAACGTGAAGAACGAGATGCCTACAGGCAGGAATATGTCGAGCGGACGGAACTGGCCTCCGGAGAATGACGCTGCCAGTTCTCCGAAAAAGTTGGTATATTTGAAGAAACAGAGAAACCCTAGGTCTATGACAAGGCTGAAGAACAGCAGGAAGCGCTGTGTCCACGTGTGTCTGTCCTGGCCGAGGTCGCGGTTGTTCTCTCTGTCAAGTTCAATGGCTTTTGCTATATAATAGTCGGATATGGTGACAAGTGCCAGAATTATAAAGTATATACCGCTGCTCTTGTAATAGAAATAGTATGAGAAGAGCAGTACGAAAATCAGACGCAATGTGTCGGCTTTACGCAGTTTCCAATATATGATTGAGAATCCCAGAAACAGAAACAAGAAGATTCCGCTGTTGAATATCATGGGCGAATCGGGATTGTAGGACAGTTCTTCGCCTATTCTCGACCAGTCAATGTTCCACATATTTGTTGTAAGCTTTGATTATGGCTTCACCCAGCATCTGACCTTGGAGCTTGTAGCCTGCCATCGTGTAATGAATCTGATCTTTGTTCATCAATCCTGCATTCCGCCAGTTGGTACATGCATTGCTTTCACCTCCTGCAATGTTGTACATGTCCCATACAGCAATATTGTTGTCTTCACCGTATTTTACAATTGTAGATGCAACTTGCGATGTTGTTTTGTTTGGCTTGCGGACCTTGGCATAACGCTTTCTTCCGCGTCTGTCCCTATATGTTCTGCCCGAACGTACGGATTTATATGAGCCTGGAGGTGTTGTCAGCAGAAATTGTACGCCGCTGCATTCAGCAGACAGACGGCTGATGAGCGAGTTCAGCACCCTGGTGTGTTCTGTGCTGTCATATCGTCCGCAACTCTCGTTTGTCCCGAAGGATATTACGACAAGATTTGGCTTCAGCTCTTTTATTTCTTCGATTTTGTCATTTTCCAGAAATCTTGAAGTGGTAGCACCGTTTATGCCTATAGCACTGTATACGATTCCCGGTTCTCCGGTTTCTGTTGCGATGCAGCTGTTCCGATAGGAAATGACATCGTTGCCTGTTGCTTGACTTCCAAATGCTTCTTCGAGTGTTGAGCGCACTGCGCCCGGAAAGTAATGTCCGCGTACGTGTGAATCGCCTATCTGCAGTATTCTTACCACAGTGTCTCTACGGGCAATGAGGTTGAATGTGCTGCTGAGATATTCGCTTCCAGAGATGATGTTGTCTGCAAGGCCGTGGAATGCATTAGGCATTTCTGTGTTGTGAAAAGCCACTGGAGATGCTGATTCCGGCACCGCGGCCGCGGTCATGGCAGAGCCGGTTTTACTGCTTAATTCGGAATCCTGTATGTTTATGGGTTGTTTGCCCTCGGATCTTGCAGTCAATGAATATGCTATACCTATTGCGGAGAATGCCGCGGCAATAGTTACAGCTCTCATACTTTTTTGCATTTTCGTATATATTTTCATGTTGCGTCGGTTCAGTATTCTGCTCATATACCTGTTCTTCTGTCGTAATTCTCTTTCCCGTTCATAAGAGCGTCAAACAGCAATTTTGCCAGATGTCTGCCTCCAGAGAAGTTTATGTGCGTATAATCAAGATTTGCCATCTTCTTTTCTGTCATTCTGGCCATACTTCCGTTTCCTCCCATAGCCTGATACAGATTCCAGAAAGCTACTTTAGAGTCTGCTGCCATCTTGCGCTGGTAAGCAACCAGATTCGTAACTCCTGCCATGGTTGTCAGTTCGCCGTATTCATTCTTGGCATCGCGGTCGCCTACGCTGACAACGAGAATGCTGGCTTCAGGAAATGAATGTTTGAATTTTGCAATGACATTTGAGAATTGTTTGGTATAATAGGAGTAATTCTTGACTTCAGGTGACGCTACATTAAGTCCGAAGTGGAGAATTATAAGGTCGTATGGTCTGACGGAGTTGAAAGCTTTTAGTGTCGATGCCGGAATCTTTGCCAGATGATTGCCGTCACTGCCCCTCATACTGAGGTTGTCTACGATTATTCCATTTCGGCTCTCGAGCGAGGCGCCAAGGAATGTTGAACTGCTGTTGTCTCTGACCGACCATCTGATTTTGCCTATATTCCCATTGACGGTCTTGTACATTAATTTGTTATCGGCTGATGTAGAGTCTATGCATGCATAAAGCTGATGTTGTTCTTTGCCGTTTACGGTTGCGGAAATATTCATGCCGTATGAAGGTGTGAAATAAATGGTAGCTACTTCGCATGTGTCAAGCTGTTTTCCGTATTTGCGCTTTTGCCCTGAGAATTCTGCAAAAGCTTCCGCTTGGACAGTGCAGTATCTGCCGCTGATGCTCTGTCGTGACGGATCAAATTCTTTTCCTCTGTCGTTTGCGCTGCATACAGTCCAGCCTTCAGAGTATTCGCGTACTGTCTGGCGGAATCCTGATGTAGGAGATTTCATGTCTACAAATCCGACACCTTTCCCTCCGAACTTGGACTGCATCATGTTGCGGAGATCTTCTGTGAGAATATCGCCTTCAATAAAGGAATCGCCATAATATGCAATGCGTATAGGACGCTGAAATGAATCCGCATTTGACAATGATTTATAGAATTTGTCCATTTCACGGTGCATGCCCGTAGAATCTGCATAATCTTCTATTATGGACATTCCGTCAGGGACAATGTCCTTGCTTGCGGCAATATTCTTTTTAAGTGCCGAATCTATTCTTGCATTGATTGTATCGGCTGAAACAGCCATTTCGGGAGCAAGGGGCTGATTGTCTGTTTTTTTGTAGGAAATATCAGACAGAATATTCACTTTCCTGAGTTGTGTACCCCACAATGAAATAGGAGGCAGATAATATAATGCCAACAATGATGCTGTAACCAAAAAGGTAAGCATGAAAGTCTTGAAAATGTTTGTTTTCATCTTTATATCCTCAAAAAAACTCTGCAAAGTTATGCATTTTATTCCAAACAGCTGAAAACAAACGTATTCATTGTTTGTTTGTTGACTAATTTTATATTTGATTCTGGTGTATCGCGTTTTTTTGCCCCACATGGCTATATCGGTATATGGATTTTACATTGAAGGCCACTTTGGGATTGTCTGCAAATTAAATAATTTATAATTCAATCGTTTGAATGAAATTTTGATTAATTTTTACTGATTTTTTTATTTGCGGATTCAATTTATTTGTATATGTTTGAGGCACAAATAACGAAACACCAAATTTATTAACTTTAAATCGAATTTAAAAAATGAAGAAAATCTACGCTGTTTTGTTTGGTTTGATTCTTTGTTCCACATCAGCTGTAAATGCAGCTCCTGATTATGTTTTGGGCGAAGATACTTTGCAGTTGGAAGGATTGCGTGTAAACCACATTTATGATTTCTGCAACAAGACTGTTGACGGAGAGCCATTGGGTGAAATCACTTATATTGACGCTGGCTTTTCGATAAACAAGCAAGGGTGCGTTCAGTTTACGACAACCGGTATTACCAACCTCTTTGCTTTTTATGGAGGTAATGCTCTCCAGTTCCGCGACGGATGGGGGCTTTACAATTTTGGTTCAGGCGGAAGAGCTTTTGCTATCGGTGATTTGCAGAAGGACCAGTATGTTGTAATCCAGAACCTTGATGCACAGGGACGTGGGCTTGTTTGTGATCTTGTAAATACAGAAAATGCCAAGAACGTATCCGACTCAATTCATCAGGTTCAGACTGACGCAGGCAAGACTCCGGACAACTTCTTCTATTTCCAGATGCTTGAAAACGGCCGCCTTGACGTTTCTGTAGGCCGTGGATGCTGTTTGGTAGCAGCCGCTATACTTGGTGATGCAAATGCTCCGGAGTTCATCACATCTCCTGTTCTCAAACTTCAGGAAGTTTATTACGAAGAGCGCCTTGTTGGTGTAACTGAGGGTAGTTCTTCTTATGGTTCAGAAGTTGAGACTTACTACAGTATAGATGGTTCTTGCCCAATTTACGGTGATACTATCTGGGTAACGGAAAAGACCGAAGATGGTAGAGATACTCTTGTTTATGGCGGTTTCGAACCTAAGCCTGTTGATGTAGACGGAACTCTCTATTGGGGAGAAAATTTGTATGACGGTTCTCCTATTACTATTGATAACAGTATGCCTGAAATAATGGATATTAATGGCAATGTAACAGTAAAGGCCGTAACAATCAATAAGGTTTCCGGACTTATGTCTGAGGTTACTTCTGTTCCTTTCAATGTCGGTGTCGTAACGCTTAATGCACCTACATTTACGCTTGTCGGAGTGGATGACATATATAGAGATTATACAGTGAACTGGACAAACAATACTTTGGTCGGTGAGCCTGTAAGTATCACAGTATATGCTAACGATGAGCAGGAGGAAATTACAGACGTACAGCTTGGTCAGACAATTAGAGTTAGCTCTAGAATTTCGGCTGTAGTTCAGTGTGCTGGTTATGATGACGGTACTGCAACATTGGAAGAACTCGACCAGGAAGGTAATCCTTTGTACAAGAAGTATGATGTGGCTTCCGGCTCACACAATTGGGACTTCCTCAATCTTCCAGATTCTGTAATACAGGGTGTTGAAGGCAAGATCATTGACTATGGATGGTATATTGATGAGGCTACTCAGGATACTGTAATACTCTCTGCTGATGATGTTATCAACAATCCGCCTTCATTTGAGTTTACAACTGAATATAAGAAGTTGGGATGGGTTGGTTACGATGCTGGCAACAGTCGTGCAACAATAGATGTTCTTTTCGATACAATTGTTCAGCCTGTATACGGTGATGATGGCGTGACAATTATCGGTGACACAACTATCGTTACAGCCTATAATGCAGAGGATAAGACAGGACTCTTCCATGATGGACTTATAGTAGATTGCCCACCAAATGCAAAGAACAACGGTACAATCTTGATGTACACTCCAAAACAGGGAGAAGAAGTTGGAACACTCGGTCTTTATCTTATGAGCAAAGGTAGCATAACTGTTCCTGATGTGCAGTATGGTGAATATGTGATGTTCGGCCTTGGTAAAGGTGGATCAAACTATATCACAACAACATCTACAACATGTGATATGGTAAGCGATACATCCGGTTCGTTCACAAAGAGCATAGGCGCAATTACCTTTATACAGTATATAGACATATTTACCGCAGATCAGCTTCCTGACGGAATAGATTCTATTACGGACGAAAATTCCAAAGATGCAATTTATGTGAATGTATATTCCATTGACGGACGTCTTGTAAAGAGCAAGGTTCATGTCAACGATGCACTCAATGGTTTGCAGAAGGGTATATACATCATGAACGGTAAGAAATATCTTGTAAGATAATCAAAGTTTCATACATTAGTTGATTTTCGAGGAGGGTGCGCTTTCGCTGCATCCTCCTTTTGTTTTTGTTATGCGGCAGATCAGCTGCTGTATATATGAGTCGGGATAAAAATATCGCCAAATATGTTTTTTTATATGAAAAATTCTAACTTTGTGGCGTATAAGTAGATTTTTATTGTAGTTCGGGCAGATATTTCTGCTTTTTGTTTATTTATAGATATATGATGGAACAGAAATTTACGATTTATAATACCCGCAGCAGAAAGAAAGAGGTGTTTGAGCCGATTCATCCACCTTTTGTGGGCATGTACGTGTGTGGACCTACTGTCTACGGTGATGCACATCTTGGACACGCTCGTCCGGCAATCACGTTTGATATATTATTCCGCTATTTGAAACATCTCGGATATAAGGTGCGTTATGTGCGCAATATCACCGATGTAGGCCATTTGGAGCATGATGCTGATGATGGCGAGGACAAGATTGCAAAGAAAGCTCGTGTGGAGAGTCTTGAACCTATGGAGGTCGCTCAATATTATACCAACAGATTCCATGATGCAATGGCCAAGCTTAACGTGCTTCCTCCAAGCATTGAGCCGCACGCGACAGGACATATAATTGAGCAGGAAGAACTTGTTAAGGAGATTTTGGACAACGGATATGCTTATGAAAGCAACGGGTCGGTTTATTTCGATGTAGAGAAATATAACAAGTCGCATCATTACGGTGTTCTTTCTGGACGTAATCTGGACGATATAATAAACAATTCGCGCGAACTCGCAGGAGTAGGAGAAAAAAAGAATCAGGCCGATTTTGCTTTGTGGAAAAAAGCTCAGCCTGAGCATATCATGAGATGGCCGTCGCCTTGGAGTGACGGTTTTCCTGGATGGCACTGCGAATGTACAGCCATGGGCAGAAAGTATCTGGGCAAGCATTTTGATATACACGGTGGAGGCATGGACCTCGTATTCCCTCACCACGAATGTGAAATAGCACAGGCTGTTGCCAGCCAGGGCGATGAGATGGTTCATTACTGGATGCATAACAATATGATTACCATCAACGGACAGAAGATGGGTAAGAGTTTGGGCAACTTCATAACTTTGCCTCAATTCTTCAGTGGTGAACATGAGTCTTTGGAACAGGCCTACACACCTATGACTATAAGATTCTTTATTCTTCAGGCTCATTACAGGTCTACAGTTGATTTCAGCAATGATGCATTAAAGGCGAGCGAGAAAGGACTTGAAAGACTCTTGGATGGCTATCATGCGATAGAGAGAATGCAGACTTCGGCAAACGGCACAATCGGCATGGATTATGTTGACGGCCTGAAGGCGAAGTGCTATGATGCATTGAATGACGATATGAATACTCCTGTAGTAATAAGCCACCTTTTTGATGCTTGCAGGGTTATCAACTCGGTTGTAGACAAGAAGGAAACGATAACTGCTGAAGCTGCATCAGGATTGAAAGATGTGTTCAAGCTTTTTGCTTTTGAGCTTTTAGGACTCGAGGAAACGGATAACAACAATAATCCAGCAAGGGAAGAAGCTTTTGGACAGGTCGTAGATCTGATATTGGAGCAGAGACGTAAAGCCAAAGAAAATAAGGATTGGGCAACGTCCGATCTGATTCGTGATAAACTTGCATCTTTCGGCTTTGAGGTTAAAGATACGAAAGACGGTTCAACATGGAAACTTAACAAGTAGAATTGCTGTAGCCGGGCATGGCTTGTTCATGCGTATTATTCATGAAGCGTATGTCCGGCTTTTGCTTTTTAATATCTTTGTGGCTTTGGTCTTCTCATTGGAGTATTAATCAAATATTTAAACATTATTATGTGGAATATCAATAAGACAATAATGATACTTTCGCTCGTCTTCGTGACGGTTTGTCTGTGTGCGAGCGTTTGGATGAGCTACGTTTTGCGCGATGCGGTTTCGTATGTGATGACAGCCGTATTTCTTGTGGCTTGCGTATGGCTTGTATACTGTCTGATAAGCATGAAAAATCAGAACGGCGACAATCGTTGAGGATTGAAGTTGTGGAGCGTATAAGAGGTGCTGTAAATATGAGCCGATAACCTTTGCTCATAATTCTGATTTGTGAGCATAATTTATGCGCTCTTTATTGTTGAAAAGAATAAAATCTGTATCTTTGTTAGCCTGATATGCGTTGTGGTGCGCAACGTATATGTTTATTATATGCATTAATATACATTTCTATATATTTATTGATATGAGTTTGAAAATCATTGTACTAGCTAAGCAGGTTCCAGATACACGCAATGTGGGACCCGATGCTATGACTCCAGAAGGAACGGTCAACCGTGCCGCTTTGCCTGCTGTGTTTAATCCGGAAGACCTGAACGCTTTGGAACAGGCTTTGAGATTGAAGGATGCCAATCCAGGTTCTACCATTACAATGCTGACTATGGGACTCCCTAAGGCCGCAGAGGTGCTTAAGGAAGGTTTGTTCAGAGGTGCTGATGAAGGCTGTCTGCTTACCGATAGGGCATTGGGAGGTGCAGATACTTTGGCAACAAGTTATTCTTTGGCTCAGGCTATAAAGAAAATCGGAGATTACGACATTATTCTCTGTGGTCGCCAGGCTATTGATGGTGACACTGCTCAGGTTGGCCCGCAGGTGGCTGAGAAACTTGGACTTACACAGATTACTTATGCAGAAGAAATCCTTGATTGCACAAAAGATAAGATTGTTGTTAAGCGCCATATAGACGGTGGTGTGGAGACTGTCGAAGGTCCTATGCCGATTGTGGTTACAGTCAATGGAAGTGCCGCTCCGTGCAGAAGCAGAAATGCAAAGCTCCTTATGAAATATAAGAAGGCTATGACAACTGTTGAAATCGCTTCTTTGTCTGAGGAAGATAAAGCTTTCTACGAAAAGCGTCCTTATCTGTCAATCAAATCATGGGGCGCTGCTGATATAGACGCAGATCCAGCTCAGATCGGTAAGGCCGGATCACCGACAAATGTCAAAGCTGTAAAGAGCATCGTCTTCAAGGCTAAAGAGAATAAGACACTGACTTCCAGCGATGCAGACGTTGAGAGTCTAATTGTTGAACTGTTGGAAAACAACACTATAGGATAAGTCCTGCAGGTACGTCAACTGTATTTATTGATTGTAAATTCAACTGTAGACTTTAAAACGAAAAGATTATGAACAACGTATTTGTATATTGTGAACTAGAAGGAGCTCACGTTGCTGATGTCAGCCTTGAACTTTTGACAAAAGGCCGTAAGCTTGCAAACGAACTCGGCGTTCAGCTTGAGTGTGTTTGTGTAGGATATAAACTCGATGGCGTAGAGAAGCAGGTTATGCCTTATGGTGTGGATAAGGTTCATGTGTTCGATGCAGAAGGCTTGTTCCCATACACATCTCTCCCTCATACTTCAGCTGTCGTTAACCTCTTTAAGGAAGAAAAACCTCAGATCTGTCTTTTGGGTGCAACTGTAATCGGTCGTGACTTGGGACCACGCGTGTCTTCTGCGCTTCATTCTGGTCTGACTGCAGACTGTACTCAGCTGGAAATCGGAGACTTTGATATGAAGGTCAAGGTGGGTGATGAATTTGTGAACAAACACTATGAGCGTCAGCTTTATCAGATTCGTCCTGCATTCGGCGGTTCAATCATAGCTACTATCGTAAACCCGGATCACCGTCCACAGATGGCAACAGTAAGAGACGGTGTGATGAAGAAAGAAATTCTTGATGAGAACTATAAAGGTGAAGTCATAAAGCATGATGTGGCTAAATATGTGCCTGAGACAGATTATGTTGTAAAGGTTCTTGAGCGTCATGTAGAAGCTTCTAAGAATAACCTTAAGGGAGCAAACATTGTTATTGCCGGTGGTTATGGCGTTGGTTCTAAAGAAGGATTTGATCTTCTCTTTGAGTTTGCCAAGGAAATACATGCAGAGGTAGGTGCAAGCCGTGCTGCTGTTGATGCAGGATGGATTTCACATGACCGTCAGATTGGTCAGACTGGTGTAACAGTACGTCCAAAGGTTTATATTGCTTGTGGTATTTCTGGTGCAATTCAGCATATTTCAGGAATGAAGGACAGCGGTATTATAATCTCAATAAACAGCGATCCTAATGCTCCTATCAATCAGATAGCCGACTATATCATTACCGGAACTGTTGAAGAGGTTATACCGAAGATGATCAAATATTATAAGAAGAACAGCAAATAAAATATGCGTATGATCATGCACACTACTGGTGTATGTGGACATACGATGAACTATAATTTAATTAATAAAAAGATATTTATGGCCAATTCATATATAGACGTTCCTGAAATCAGATTTCACATGCAGAATGATCTGATGAAACGTATCGTAGAACTGAAGGAACGCAACTTTGCAGATAAGGACCATTACGACTATGCTCCTCAGGATTTTGAGGATGCGATGGATTCGTATGACAAGACTTTGGAAATTGTAGGCGATATCGTGGCCAATGTCATTGCTCCTAATGCAGAAGATGTTGATGCTGAAGGCCCTCACTGCGAGAACGGAAGGGTTCGTTATGCCAGCAAAACTTATGAGAACCTTGATGCAATGGTCAAGGCTGGTATGAACGGTATGACTATGCCTCGCAGATATGATGGACTTAATTTGCCTATTACTGTTTATACAGCTGCAAATGAAATCGTTTCTGCGGGTGATGCCGGATTCGAAAATATTTGGTCTTTGCAGGACTGTATAGAAACTCTCTACGAGTTCGGCGATGAAGATCAGAGAAAACGTTTCATCCCGCGTGTATGTGCCGGAGAAACAATGTCAATGGACCTTACTGAGCCTGATGCTGGTTCTGACCTTCAGTCGGTTATGCTTAAGGCAACGTATTCAGAAAAGGACGGATGCTGGTTGCTTAACGGCGTTAAGCGATTCATTACAAACGGTGATTCTGATATCCATCTCGTTCTTGCTCGTTCAGAAGAGGGCACACACGACGGTCGCGGATTGTCAATGTTCATCTATGACAAGCGTCAGGGTGGTGTAAATGTTCGCCGTATCGAAAATAAGTTGGGTATACACGGAAGCCCAACATGCGAACTCGTGTATAAGAATGCTCATGCAGAACTTTGCGGAGATCGCAAGCTTGGTCTTATTAAGTATGTCATGGCTCTTATGAACGGTGCTCGTCTTGGTATCGCTGCTCAGTCTGTCGGTATCGAACAGGCCGCTTATGATGAGGCATTGGCTTATGCTAAGGACAGAAAACAGTTCGGTAAGGAAATCATAAACTTCCCGGCTGTATATGATATGCTTTCTGTAATGAAGGCTAAATTGGATGCAGGTCGTGCTCTTCTTTACCAGACTGCAAGATATGTTGATATATATAAGGCTCTTGATGACATAGCACGTGAGCGCAAGCTTACTCCTGAAGAGCGTCAGGAACAGAAGAGATATTCAAAGCTGGCAGATTCGTTCACTCCACTTGCAAAAGGTATGAACTCTGAGTTTGCAAACCAGAATGCTTATGACTGTATACAGATTCACGGTGGATCTGGTTTCATGCTTGAATATAAGTGTCAGCAGCTTTATCGCGATGCACGTATTACAAGTATATATGAGGGTACAACTCAGCTTCAGACTGTTGCTGCAATACGTTATGTTACAAATGGTACTTATATGAACACCATAAAGGAGTTTGAGGCTGTACCAGTAGCAGAGGAGTATGAGTCATATATGAAGCGTCTTAAGGAGATGGCTTCAAAGCTTGAAGCTAGCACTAATTATGTTAAAGAAGCTGGTGATCAGGAACTTCTTGATTTCTGTGCACGTAAACTTTATGAAATGACTGCATTTACAATTATGGGTCATCTGCTTTTGCAGGATACACAGAAAGCTCCAGAGCTCTTTGCAAAGAGTCTTAATGTCTTTGTGAATTACGCAGAATCAGAGGTTGAGAAGCATTTCAACTATATCAGAAAGATGGATGCTGGACAGCTTGCAAACTATAGACAGGCATCTGTTGACTGATTGAATATATTCCGGTTTTCTGCTATTACCGGTAATGCTTAGGTGAGGGACATGCATTTGCTTGCATGTCCCCTTTTTGTTGTTTAACCACCTGCAGATAATGTCTTTTACTGTTGGCATTCAAACGATTGAAGAACTTTATATCGTATTTTATTGCAATAAAAATGTAAATTGTCAAATAAAAAATATTGCGTTCTTGGTTTGAATATCTATATTTGTGTATACACTTCTTTAATTTATAAACCTTAACGAATCTTAATCTACAGATTGATAGAAATCTTATTAATAAAAAACATCTATAACTTTATGGGAAAATATCCTTTGAACCTTATTCTTGGAGCTATGGGGCTGTTGTCAACTGTAAATCTGGCAGCACAGCCTCAATATGATTACAGCAATATGCAACGTGAAAAACTCGATCGTGGCGTTGTGGCTGTTAAAAGTGGAAATAGCGTTTTTGTAAGTTGGAGATTCTTTGACACTGATCCGGAAGACACTCAATTTGAGGTTTGGAGAAACGGAATCAAAAAAGCTTCCTCTGTACGTACTTCGTCTAACTATCGTGATTCGTCAGGTTCTGCCGGTGACGAATATTTTGTTGTGGCTAAACGAGGCAATGGTGAAGGAATGGATACTTCTAAAGTTGTAAAAGCATGGTCTGATGTATATATGACTGTTGATATTGACAGACCAGCTTCAGTGAAAATGAATGGCTCTGAAGTAACTTATTCTCCGAATGATTGTAGTGTTGGCGATGTGGATGCAGATGGTGAATATGAAATAATTCTTAAATGGGAACCGTCTAATTCTCAAGACAACTCAAAGGGTGGAAAGACGGCAAATGTTTATTTCGATTGCTATAAGCTTGACGGAACTAAGTTGTGGCGAATAGATATGGGACAAAACATTCGTGCCGGTGCTCATTATACACAGTTTATGGTGTATGATCTTGATGGAGACGGTATGGCTGAAATGGCTTGCAAAACAGCCCCTGGAACCGTTGATGGAAAGGGACATTACGTAAGCGAGGCAGGAGTTACTGAAGATATAAGAACTGTTGATAATTCAAGAGCTTATGCCAACTCCGGTGGTTGGATTCTTAACGGTCCTGAATTTCTTACTGTGTTCAGCGGTAAGACCGGTGAAGCTCTGACAACAATCGATTATTATCCTTCAAGAGGTATCACAACAAATGATCCTTCGTCATCTGCTCTCGATCAGATATGGGGCGATAACTATGGTAATAGATGCGACCGTTATTTGGCGTGTGTTGCATATCTTGACGGAAAGAAACCTAGTTTGGTTATGTGCCGTGGATATTATACAAGGGCATATCTTGTAGCTTATGATTTTGATGGAAAACAGTTGGTAGAACGCTGGAAGTACAACAGTATAAAGTCTGGCTCAAACGAACTTTATGGTCAAGGCAACCATAATCTTTCTGTTGCAGATGTGGATGGCGACGGATGTGATGAAATTATATATGGTTCCGCTGCTTTGGATCATGATGGCACATTCCTTCATAGTACAAGACGCGGACATGGTGATGCTATACATGTAGGCGATCTTGATCCTGACAGACCAGGTTTGGAAATTTTCCAGGTGCATGAATCTTCACCTTACGGATTCACTTTGCGTGATGCACGTACGGGAGAGATTCTAGTCGAAAAATCAGCTTCTGGTGATACTGGACGTGGCGTAGCCGCTGATGTTTCTGCTGCTACTCGCGGTGCTGAAATGTGGAGCTCTGCAAATGGCGATGTTTATTCTGTTAATGGTGATGTAGCAGGCCAAGGCAAGCCTTCATGCAATTTCCGTATTTTCTGGGATGGCGATGTTCTGGAAGAAGTGCTTGATGGCACAAAGTTGGATAAGTATGGAAGCGGAAGACTGATGACTTTCTATAATTATGGTGCTTCTACAGCTTGCAATGGCACGAAGAATACACCTTGTCTTCAGGCTGATATCTTAGGCGATTGGCGTGAAGAGGTTATTTTGTATAACTCAGATTGTACAAAACTTAATATCTTTACAACAACAACACCTACAGAGTACCGTGTCCCAACACTCATGCAGGATCATATATACAGAATGGGCGTTGTTTGGCAGAATGTAGCATACAATCAGCCACCGCATCTTGGATATTACCTGCCAGATTCAGTTAAAGCTGCTATATATCATGTCGGTGGTCCGTTGGAACAGCAGGCTGTTGTCGGTGATTCTATAGAAGAAATAAGATTCAAGATGAAAGGTGGTACTGCTGTAGCCCTGTATTCTAGAGGTTTGCCTACAGGAGTAACGATAAAGAAAGACACTAAAGATGAATTGGGATTGACTTACGTCGTAAGTGGAGTACCAAAGGTTGCGAAGTCTTGTGATTTTGAAGTCTATTCTTCTGGTGGAGCAGAATCGGCAAGTGTGTTTGGACGTATTGATGTATCTGTAAGCGATGGTATCGGTGCTGTAGAATCAAGTGACGATGAATGGATTTCTCTGTCTTCTACTTATTTTGATAACAGTATAAGCATGGAACTTAATATGTCAAAGAGCGATAAGATTACAGTCTCTTTGTTTGCTTCTTCTGGAAGTAAAGTTGCAGAGAAATCATTTGGTGCTTCTTGCGGAGAAGGTTGTGTCATGAATGGTCTGGAAGGTCTTTCTTCTGGTATGTATATCCTGCGTGCAGATAATGGATCAGAAGTACGTACTTTCAAGGTTGTAAAGAAATGATCGTCTTATTGAATTTATAAGGATAATATTTCATATTTTCAGCTATGCTTTGCCGGACAGACTTATGTGTCTGTTCGGCAAAGTTTGTTTATGAATGTTTGTTTTTGTTGTATTCGGCTTTTTATGTTTATATTTGTATCCAAAACTGAAACTAGAAAATCTTTTTTAGGCTTCTGTTTTAGAGTTTAGACGTTGGAAACACAATAAAAAACGGCAAAAATCGTTTTATATTCATAATGTTTAGAAGATTCTTGATATGGATTGCAGTATTTCTGGGCTCTTCATTTTATGCAAGGGCACAGTGGGATGTGCAGTTCAGTGACTATGCGTCGCTGAAGGCATTTTATAATCCTGCCGTATCGGGAACAGATGGTCTGCTGAATGTTAATGCTGCATACTCCATGCAGATGGTAGGTTTCGAAGGCGCTCCTAAAACTATGTTCGTCGGAGCTGATATCCCAATATATTTCATAGGTCCTAGACATGGAGCCGGTGTCAGTTTTATGAGTGACGAGATAGGCATGTTCAAAACCCAAAAGTTCAGCATTCAATATGCCTATAATTTTAAGCTTGGCAAAAAAGCAAGATTGGCGGCCGGTATTCAGGCTTCCATGTTGACAGAAACTTTCGATCCTTCTGATATAGAATTGGGTGATGACTCCGATCCTGCTTTTCCTACATCATCTACAGACGGAAGCGGATTTGATTTGGGAGCAGGCTTATATTTTTATCATCCCGATTATTGGGGCGGTTTCTCTGTACAACATATATTATCTCCTACCATAATGTTGGGAGAAACCAATGAAATTAGTATCTCGCCTATGTATTATCTTATGGGTGGATGCAATATTAAGATCAGAAATACGTTATTGTCTTTACAGCCGTCATTCTTGGTCCAGAGTGATTTCCAATCTTGGCGAGAGGATATAACCTGTAAGCTTACATACGACAATGATGGAAAGAAATTTTATGGAGGACTTGGATATAGCCCGAATACATCTTTCACTGTTTTGCTCGGCGGTGAGTTCCACGGTATATCTTTAGGATATTCCTATCAGATATATACGACGGGTATAGGTTTGCAGAACGGCTCGCATGAGATAGTTCTCGGATACAGGACAAACCTGGATTTATTCAAGAAAGGACGCAATAAACATAAAAGTGTAAGAATTTTATAATTAAGATTATATATGAAAAAAGGTTTTTATGCTGCTGTTATCTTATTTGTAACATTGTTGATGTATTCATGCATGAGCATGAACCGAGGTGGCGTAATGGCTACCGGCGGTGAAGTTACCGGTATCAGCGGTACTGCTGTTTCGGAACCTGCACCTTATGGCATGGTTCTGGTTAAGAGAGGTTCACTTAAGATGGGAGCCGACAGCATTGATAGTCTTTGGGGCAAGAAAATCCCGACACGCGAGATTTCTGTTGACGCTTTCTGGATGGACGAAACAGAGGTTACCAATGCTAAGTATCGCCAATTCGTTCTTTGGGTGCGTGACTCAATCATTCGTGAGCGTCTTGCAGATCCTGCATACGGTGGAGATGAAACTTTTAAGATTGAAGAAGATAAAGATGGAGAACCGGTTACACCTCATCTGAATTGGAATAAGCCTATTCCTTGGAAAAATCCTGACGAAGATCAGCTTCGTGCCATCGAAAGTGTTTATACAACTCATCCTTTTGATGGAACAAAGATGCTTGATGCCAGTCAGATGAACTATAGATATGAAGTCTTTGATTATGTTACAGCGGCGAAGCGTAAATACAGGCTTGATCCTGCTGAACGTAACCAGAATACAGATGTTCCCGTAGACCCTGATGAAGTTGTCATGATTTCTAAGGACACTGCCTATATAGATGATGAAGGCGTGATACATCGCGAAACCATTACTAGGCCTCTTTCAAGCATGTGGGATTTCGTAAATACATATATTGTAAATATTTATCCTGATACTACATGCTGGATAAACGATTTCCAGAATTCTGATAATGAAACATATATGCGCCTGTATTTCAGTCATCCTAATTATTCGAACTATCCAGTCGTTGGAGTCAATTGGGAACAGGCAAATGCTTTCTGCAATTGGCGTACAGATTTCCTTCTTAGAGGATTAGGTGCCAGTGCGAAATACATTCAGAGATACAGACTTCCTACTGAAGCGGAATGGGAATATGCAGCACGTGGAAAGAACGGCAATGAACTTCCTTGGGAAAATGAAGGTGTAAAAAGTGAAGAAGGATGCTTCTACGCTAATTTTAAACCGGATAAGGGTAACTACACTCAGGATGGAAGTCTGATAACTTCCAGAGTTGGTATTTTTTCTCCAAACTCCAACGGTTTGTATGATATGGCCGGAAATGTTGCAGAGTGGACAAGCACAGTATATACTGAAGCAGGAATCAAGTCGATGAGCGATATTAATCCAGAACTGTCATATAATGCAGCGAAGGAAGATCCTTATGCCTTGAAAAAGAAATCTGTCAGAGGTGGATCTTGGAAAGACCCTGAGAGTTTCATAAAGTCTGCATGGAGAACATCCGAATATCAGAATGTCGGACGATCTTTCATCGGCTTCAGATGTGTAAGGACACAGATTGGTAACCCTGGTAAGAAGAGATAAAGAAATCTATATATTATGGCAAAGAGCAATATTATATCCAGATTGCAGAACTGGATGGACAGTAAAAGTGGACAGATGTTCTTGAATTACGCATATAGCTGGGGAGCATCTATTGTTATTCTTGGAGCATTGTTTAAATTGACACATCTGTCTGGTGCTGATATAATGCTTTTCATCGGAATGGGAACTGAAGTTATCGTGTTCTTCCTTTCCGGATTTGAAAGAACTTATGATACTATCGAGGACGACGAGGTTATTGAGGCGCGCCAGGCTGCAGAAGACAGAGCTTCCGAAGCTGAAAGCAATGCTGGTGCTTCGGTTGTCGGATTAGGCGGAGGAACAATCATTGTCGGCGGAGGCGTTCCTGTTTCGGGTGTGAATGTCGGACAAGCAACTGCATCTGTGCAGGCTCAGCCTGGTGTTTCCTCTCAGGCTGTTAATGTTGAGGCTGCTTCTGGCGCTTCACAGGCTGCGCCTATCAATCCTGCTGTTCTCGCAGATGCCATAGCCGCTTCTCCTGCAATCAATATTCCTTCTCAGTTTAACGGAATGACTCCTGAGATGGAAGAGGCTACAAATGCTTATGTTGAACAGGTGAAGGAACTGACAGAGGTACTCCGCAAGGTTGCTGAACAGTCTCAGAGACTTACACGCGATTCAGAAGAGATGGAAAACATGAACCGTACTCTTACTGGTATAAATTCTCTTTATGAGATACAGTTGAGAAGTGTAAGTTCGCAGGTTGGAACAATCGATGACATCAATGCTCAGACAAAGAGACTTGCAGAACAGATTGAAGAACTGAACACTGTTTATGCACGAATGCTTGAAGCATTGAAAATGAATATGAAAGCTTGATGAAGAATGTTGTTGCTCGGCTGTAGTCTGATAGCAGCACGGCTTTGCACGCATGAATTTGTATAATATTTCATTCAGAGTTGTAAATGACAAAGATTCATAAAAGAAAACTGTCGCCGCGCCAGAAGATGATCAATCTGATGTACATCGTGTTGATGGCTATGTTGGCATTGAATGTGAGCTCTGATGTATTGAACGGTTTTACATTGGTCGATGAAGGTCTTAATCGTTCTACATCAAGTTCTACATCGCAGAACAATGCAATATACAGCGAGCTTGAAAAGTCGATGAAGCAGAATCCAGAGAAGGTCAAGGTATGGTATGCGAAGGCACAGAACGTAAGGAGTATCTCAGATTCTTTGTATAAGTTTGTTGATGAGCTCAAATACGATATTGTTCGAAAGGCCGACGGCGAGGATGCAGATGTAAACAACATCAGAGGTAAGGAAGATCTTGAGGCCGCTTCATTTATAATGTTGTCTATAGGACGTGGACAGGGTGGAGAGCTTAAGTCGCGTATTGACGATTATCGCGAAAACATTCTTAAGATGATTACCGACCCTGTGCAGAGAAAAATAATTGGTGAGAATCTTTCTACCGAAGTACCTTTCAAAGGACGGATAATGGGCAAGAACTGGCAAGAGTATATGTTCGAGAATACCCCAGCTGCAGCTGCCGTCACTTTGTTGTCGAAACTGCAGTCTGATATCCGATATGCCGAGGGTGAAGTGCTCCACAACCTTATTGCCAATATTGACGTCAAAGATGTGCGTGTGAACGAGATCCAGGCTTACGTGATACCGCGTTCACAGACAGTCATACGCGGAGGACGTTTCAGTGCACAGATTGTTATGGCTGCTGTCGATACAACACAGAGACCTGATATCTACATCGGCAATACTTTGCTCAAATCGCAGAATGGAACCTATGAGACAGTATGCCGATCTACCGGCGATTTTACCTTAAAGGGATATGTCGAAATGAAAAACGGAAACGGCGAACGCATCAGACGTGAGTTCGTTCAGCCTTATACAGTTGTTGAACCTTCGGCTACTGTTTCTGCAACAATGATGAACATGCTGTATGCCGGATATCAGAACCCAATCAGTGTTTCCGTGCCAGGTATACCTATCTCAAAAGTTTCTGTAAGTGCTTCTGGTGCCTCTCTTACTCAGAAGTCGGCTGGAAATTATATAGCAGTACCTTCTAAGGTCGGTCAAGATGTCACTATAACTGTTAATGCCGATATGGAAGGTGGCAAGCAAGAAATGGGAAAGTTTGTATTCCATGTGCGCAAGTTGCCGGATCCGACAGCATTTATTGCATATAAGGACAACGATGGAAATGACAGCAAGTATCGTGGCGGAACTCCTATTTCCAAATCTCTTTTGTTGAGTTCTAAGGGCCTGGGAGCAGCCATTGATGACGGTCTGCTTAATATTCCATTCAGAGTGATAGGTTTTGAGACTGTATTTTTTGACAATATGGGTAATGCTGTGCCAGAGGTCTCCAACTCGTCTGATTTTACAGACAGCCAGAGAGATAAGTTCAGAAGACTTACCAGAGGCAGGCGTTTCAACATTTCAAGAGTAAAAGCAGTTGGACCGGATGGAATCGAACGTACACTTCCTTACTCTATGGAAGTTATAGTCAATTGATTTATCTTGTTAGAATCATAATTAAAAGCAACATAATGAAACGTATAGTATTCATTCTTATAGGTGTTTGTCTGGCTTCCGGAATGGTTGCGCAACCTAAGAAGAGCCGTATAGCCAAGAACAACAAAGAGCTTGGCATGTCCAAGGATGCCAAGACCGTAGATAGGGCCAGCATTATGTTTCCGACATCAGTTGCGGTGCCGGAAGATGTCGTGTGGAAAAGAGATATTTACCGTTCTATAGACCTTAAGAAAAGCAGTAATTCTGCTTTGTATTATCCTTCTGTACCTAATGGAACGGATATGAATCTTTTTACATTGATGTTCCGTCTGCTTAATGTAGGTAAATTGCCTGCATATGAATATAGTTTGGACGGTCTTGAGTCGTTCAATCAAGAGAACCGCATGCACTTTAAGGATATGCTTGATCGTTATCGCATCCTTTATGAAGTTCAGGGCAACTCAATAAAGGTTGAAGACAGCGATATTCCTTCTTCTGAGGTTTTGAGTTATTATATCAAAGAAAGTACATATTTCGATCAGAACACTGCAACATTCCACACACGTGTAGTAGCATTGTGTCCAGTTCTCCATCGTGCAGATGATTTCAGCATGGACATCCGTAAATTCCCATTGTTCTGGGTGAAATACAGTGATCTGGAACCTTATCTCAACAAATTGACAGTGATGGTAAGCGATGTCAACAATGCTTCCAAGATGTCGGCCGCCGATTATTTTGCAACAAATCAGTACAAAGGCGAAATATATATGACTGCAAACATGCAGGGACAGTCGCTTCAGCAATATTGTCAGACAGACAGCGCATTGGTTAAGGAGCAGAAGCGTATAGAAAAACAGCTTACTGATTTCGAAGAAAACATCTGGGGTGTTGAAGTTCCAGATACAGCAAAGGTCGCTGATACTAAGGACAAGAAGTCACAGAAGAAAGAAGAAAAGGCATCGTCTAAACGTACTTCACGCCGTAGTTCTTCTGTAAGCAAGGATAAGGATAGTGGCAGTAAATCTTCAGGTGGTTCTTCTGCGCCTCGAGTTTCTGTTCGCCGTCAAAGACATTGAAGATAACTTTAATCTTTAAGACTTAGTTGAACTATGCAATAAAAGCTTTTCTCTCTGTACGGATATCGTGCAGTAGAAAAGCTTTTTTAGTGCGTTGTATGGTCGCTTTTATAGTGGATCAACATCATAATAAATGCTGAGTCCGTTAGATTCCGGTCGGCTCATTATCCATTCTTGTGTCTTCACTAATATTTCCCTTATTTTTTGCAGTGAAGCATTATTCTCTATTTTGAGTACTATTTTTCTTATGTACAATGACTGTATACGTGCTACCGGTGGTTTGTCTGGACCTAGCACTCTTTCTTTGAATATGTTTGTAAGTACGGATGCGGTCATGTGCGACAGTGAGTCCAGCCTTGCATTGTCCTTATGCTTCAGATATATATATACCAATCTGTAGTACGGCGGATATCTGAACAACTTTCTTTCCTCCATTTGCGTTTCATACATGCTTTTGTAGTCATAGTTGACTACCTGATTTATTATCTCTGCATCAGCACTTCTGGTTTGAAGTATTACAAGGCCTTGTTTGTTCTTTCTGCCTGCTCGTCCTGCCACTTGGGCTATCATCTGAAACGCTCTCTCGTAGCTTCTGAAATCAGGGTAGTTTAGCATTGTGTCTGCATCGAGTATTCCTACAACGCCTACATTGTCGAAGTCAAGTCCTTTCGACACCATCTGTGTGCCTATGAGGATGTCTGTTTCGTGATTCGAGAAAGTGTCTATAATTTTTTCATACGACAGTCTAGTCCTGGCTGTATCCAGGTCCAGTCTGGCCGTTTTTGCGTTTGGAAAAATGGTTTTGATGTCATCTTCTATTTTCTCTGTACCTGCACCATGATTGGCTAGAGTTGGTTCCATACAGTTTGGACATAAATCAGGAATGCTGTATGTATGTCCGCAGTAATGGCATGTCATCTGTTTTGTGTCTTTATGGTAAGTCAGGCTGACGTCGCAGTGCTCGCATCTGGCCACCCAACCGCAGGCTTTGCATTGAACGATAGGAGCATATCCGCGTCGGTTCTGAAAGAGAATTATCTGTTCGCCATTTCTTAGTGCTTCGTTTATCGCGTTTATCATGTCTTGCGAGAACACGCCTTTCATCCTTTTCTGATGCTTTAGCCGTTTGATGTCGACAACCTTTATTTCCGGCATCTTTACAGATTTGAATCGATGCATCATTTCAACCATACCGTATTTCCCGTTCAGCGCATTGCTGTATGTTTCTAGGCATGGAGTAGCTGTTCCCAGCAGTGTTTTTGCGTTGAACATCCCTGCAAGCATGATTCCTGCATTTCTGGCATTGTATCTTGGCGCAGGCTCCTGTTGTTTGTACGATTGCTCGTGTTCCTCATCAATTATTACCAGTCCTAAGTCTGTGAAAGGAAGAAATATTGAAGAACGTACTCCTAGAATTATCTTGTATGGTTTGTCGGATAATTGTTTCTTGTATATTTCAACTCTTTCCGCATCAGGAAATTTTGAATGGTACACACCCAGTTCATCGCCGAACACTCTTTTCAGCCTTCCTGTTATCTGCGTTGTGAGTGCAATTTCAGGCAACAAGTATAGCACTTGTTTACCCTCATCAATATATTTCTTTATTAAGTGTATGTATACTTCTGTCTTTCCACTTGATGTAACTCCATGAAGCAGAACTGTGTTTTTTTCTTTGAACAGCTCCTGTATCTTATGATATGCTTCGTCTTGTTCCTTATTCAGTTCGTGTATGTTACGTTCTGAATTTCCGGATTCAGCTTCTTCTTCCAGTCTTCCGATTTCTATTTCTTTTTGTTCCAGCAGACCTTTGTCAACCAATGCTTTTATGGTCTGTAAATTACATCCTGATTTCATTATCAGGTCGTTTCTTCTGATTCCTTCTTCATTGCAAAAACTCATCTCTGGTGTTTCCAGAATGAACTTCATGAGTTCTTGCTGTTTTGGAGCGTTCTTCAGCGAAAGAAGTATTATGTTTGTTTTGTCCCTATCGAGCTCTTTAGGCAGAATAATGCGTACTTCGGTCTTCTCCTTATATTTCTGCTTGAGTTCCTCTTTGACGGAGATGGCGTTTTTAGCCATAAGCGTTGCCAGCATTGGCAGAATATTCTTTATGCCTAACTCTTTGCCCAGCAATGTTGCTTTTATATTTCCCTTATTTCTTATGGCTTCTACTATTTCTTTTTCTCTTTTGGTCAGTTCATAGTCTTCGTCAAAATCATCATTTGCTACAACAACAGTTTCGCTTTCCGGCTTTATTCCTGCCGGTAGAGCTGCTTTGTATACGTCCCCCATTGTGCATATGTAATATTGCGAAATCCACTCCCACAGTTTCAGTTGTTTGTTAAGTACAATGGGAGTGTCGTCAAGGACCTCAAGAATGTCTTTGACAGCAATATTTTCAGGCTTGTCTGTATGAACTCTCTTCACAATGCCTGTATATATTTTTTTGCTTCCGAATTGGACTATTACCCTATATCCTTCCTGCACTCTATTTCCGAATTCTGCAGGTACAGCATAGGTGTAAGTATCGCCAAGCGGCAATGGAAGGATGACATCAACGAATATCATTGTCTGTTCTTAATTGTGGTTATATGGTGAACGTCATTGCAAACTTACTATAAATCGTCGGAATATGCACAAACTTAAGACAGCAGAATAACCTTCTTTGTGTACTATGTATGCTGATGACTACACTCTGCTTAAATGAACATTTCTTGCAACTATTCTGTTTTTATATTAAAAAATATGAGATTGAGCATATTATCAAGTCTTTTAATCCCTTATGATTTCGCCTATGCGTTTTAAGCTTGTTTTATTTTTGCTTTTTATGGTGTTTGTCCAGGCTTATTCAACAGGCCTTTCTTCAGATGTAATAACCATCAAGGGGCAAACATGGAGTCTGTTGTCAAAGCCTATATGGGCAGACTCTGTATTGTATACAAGGCTCATGAATTTTATTCCGAAAAATCATTGTATATCAACTGCCAATTGGGATGGTTTTACTGCTTACTGGATAGTCCGGCGAAACAGATTATATCTGCAAAAAATAGAGGTTTGCGTATACGATAAGGATAATAAAAGTGATTCAGTATATTCCTACGATGTTGATGCTCTCAAGGATGTATTTCGCGAGTATTATCATAACGACTTCATCAGAGCAGATTGGTTTTGTGGTCAGCTCAGAGCTGGTCGTGGTGAGCTCGTACGTTATGTTCATTTAGGCTTCGATAGAAATCTGGAAGAAGAGATTGTTATGACAGTGAATAACGGACGTATAGTTAACTGTAAGCATTATAATAATTTCAAGAGGCCAGGACTTACTTTCAAAGATGTTACGAAAGATTTATCTATGCTCTATCCTTGGGAGCGCTTTTCTGAAATTACGTCTAAAAGAATATCTTTTATATGTAAAAACTTCAAAGTTACCAGTGATGGACATTTGGTCGATTTTGAAGTCTCTAGTGCTGTATGTCGTAATCCGAATATTGACATAGATGATGAAAACCATCCAGTAATACTGGAATTCAAGAAAGTACTTAGATCGATTTATCCTTGGGAAGTTATGTATATCAACGGAAAATACGTTATGGAGTATAATTCTATTGTAATTCCTCTTATTAGAGACGTATTATAGATGTTTTGCATAAAACAAATACAGGCTCTGTCGGTTTGTGTATTCCCGGCAGAGCCTGTATCTTGTTTGATTATAACGATATTAGAACATATAAGTGAGTGAAATCTGATGAGTGTTGCTCTTGAATGATTTATTGTAAGCTTCGCCTATGACGTCGCCTAAATTGTTGATTTCAGCAGTCTTTCCAATACCGATGTTGTAGTTGTATCCTATCTGGAGATGTGAAAGCAGTTTTACGCCCGCACCGACGTTCCAGCTGAATTCTGAACTCTTCAATGTATATGACTGTTCAAATATGTTTTTGCCGTCAAGGTTAAATGAGAACTGAGGACCAGTAGCAATATATACGCTTGCCATACTGCCCAATCCCAAGCTATATTTGATGTTGATAGGTATATCGATATAGTTCAGTGTCTCAGAATAACCGTATGTACCGCTTTCGTCAGAAACTTTTATCTGCTTGTTGTCGTAAAGCAGTGATGCATCCAGGCCGAGACCGATAAGAGGGATAGTTGCTTCTACTGTAGGACCTATAAAGAATCCTGTACGGTTGTCGGCAGACAGAGCTCCTTTTGAAAGGTTTGCTTTGGTGATGTTGAGTCCGGCTTTGACACCGAATTGTATTTGTGCACTTGCCGGTGCCGCAATGGTCAATGCAACCATTATCAGCATGATGTTGAGAAACTTCTTCATTTTGCTTCTTTTTTAGGGTTAATAATCTTATTAATTGCTGTTTGTCTCTTCTGTTGCTTGAGTCTTTTCCTCATTGTCTTTGTTAGGAGACAATTCCGGATATGTTATTCTCGTGTGATATATGGTCTTGAGCTTTTCCTTAAGAACAGACTTCGCAATGGCAATTTCCTTGAATGTGATGTTGCATTCCTTGAAAGCTCCGTCTGCCACCTGGCCGTCTATTATACGGTCAACCAGATTGCTTATGCTCTCTTCGTTATACTCTTTCAGACTTCTTGATGCCGCTTCCACTGAGTCAGTCATCATTAGTATAGCTTCCTCTTTTGTTGTTGGGTTAGGCCCAGGGTAAGTGAACAATTCCTCATCGATATCTTCGTCCGGATGCTCGTTCTTATACGTTATGTAGAAATATTTTGCTTTGCCTCTTCCATGATGTGTAGAAATGAAGTTTCTGATTGTCTGAGGCAGGTTGTATTTTTCTGCAAGTGCCAGGCCGTTTTTCACATGAGCAATGATTACTTCTGCGCTTTTTACGGGAGTAAGTCTCTTGTGCGGATTTATTCCTGCCTGATTTTCGGTGAAATATGCCGGCCTTTCAGTCTTGCCTATATCGTGATAGAGTGCACCGGTTCTTACCAATTGCGATTTGGCATCAATCCTTTTAGCCACCTCCGATGCCAGATTTGCCACCTGAAGCGAGTGCTGAAATGTTCCTGGAGCTATTTCAGACATCCTCTGCAGCAGCTCATTGTTGGTATTTGACAGCTCTACCAGCGTTACGTCGGATGTAAATCCGAACATCTTCTCCAGCATCCAAAGCAGAGGGTATGTGAACATCAGCAAGATTCCGTTTATGAAGAAATACAGATACATGTTTCTGTTTATTTTCATGATGTCGTTCTCATGTATCAGCTCGAATGATGTATACATTACTAGGTACGTAACAGTAATGAAGAATGCCGTTCTTATGATCTGAGAGCGCTGTGATAATTCCCTGAGATTCTGAATGGCTATCATTCCAGTTGTAAGTTGCAGGAAGATGAACACGAATGAATCAGGGATGGTCAGTGAAATAATAAGAACTGTTATAGCATGTGTTGTGAATGCTGTTCTTGAATCCATGAATACTCGTATGATGATAGGAAGCATTGCACATGGCAGTGTGAAGACATTCATGAAATTGTTGGATACCATCAGCGATGCCATTATAGAGAAAAAAGCTACCAGTGAGAATGGCAGAATCGAGCTTCTGAGATTATCCAGATAGTCGCTTCTGAACAGTGACAGATATATGATCAATATTGTCAGCAGTACAAGTACCGATGCTATTTGTCCGAACAACATGTATGGAATCAGGTTGCTGTCGGAGTGCTGTTCTGATTCCTTTTTTAGTGAATTAAGTATGTTGTATATCTTAGGAGTTACAATTTCGCCTCTGTCAATGATTTTTTCTCCGCTTTGCACAACGCCGCTAGCATCTGATATGCTCGACAACAGATACTTTTCTGACGCTTCCGATTTCTTTTTATCTATCTTCAGGTTTGGCTGTATATAGTCAATGATGTTCAGGTCCTGCATCAGGAATCTGTATTGTCTGGATGTGTCCAGCCTTATCAGATGTTCGTAAGCCGTTCTGGTTGTGTATATATCTTTTAATTGCTTCGGTACAGCGACATTGCCGTTAATGACCATAATGCTGGAGATCTTTCTGGCTGTCATATTGTTGTATTCCTCGACGTCAATAATTCCGTTGGTATATATTGTGTCGAGAACCAATGAGGCTCTTTGCAAATGTTCCTTTACATTTGCATTCTTGTTTCCTGATGCTGATTTTGCTTTCAGCTGGTTTATTAATCCGCTGTATACGTTTTCGTCTATTTGGTAATAAGGTTGGTAGAACCTCATAATGCTGTCGCGCTCCTGTTTTACAACAGAATCGTTCTTATAGACTGGAAACTTGAATGTTGCTATCAGTTGTCCATATCGCCACGGCTTGTTTATGTCGTATGTATAATTGAATTTTGCATCGCGTGGCATGAAGTATACTATAGCAGTGGCAGTTATCAGCACCAGCAATATTTTGCGAAGCAGATTTCTGTCTTTCCTGTTTTTCTTCATCGTTCTTGAAGACATTGATTTCCCCATTTTTTATAGTTAAAACAAATTTCCTACTGTTTTTGTTGAACATGCCGAATCCAGTATAGACAAATCAGCATTATTCAAGAAAGTTATGTATTGCCAAAAATACGAATAATTTTTAATTTCTGTCGTTTGTAGGCTTTTTAATCGATGTATATGATTTTATAAAAATGTGCATTCTTGACTTTCACCAATGAAAAAAGCGGACAGGTGTTGAAGCCTGCCCGCTTATGCGGATTGTTTGTTTAGCATGCTTTATCTGGACAACAGATATTCTTTGAAATCTTCGAAGTTTTTAGGCATCTGTATGCTTTGTTTTGTTCCCTTCATGAATTCTGCCAGCTTTTGAGGTATTTCAATCTCATGTCCGATGATTGATTCCACTGTACTCTTGAATTTTGCAGGGTGGGCAGTTTCCAGGAATACTCCTGTTTCGCCTTCTTTCAATCCTGTTTCAAGGGCTCTGTAACCGCATGCTCCATGTGGATCACAGATGTATCCATATTTATCTGATACGGCCTTTATGGTTTCTGCTATCTGTTCGTCAGTGAATGTTGCACCGCTTACGTCTGCGCATATTGCATCGTGGTCGTTCTTGTACAGGTCTATGATTCTTGCAAAGTTGCTAGGGTCGCCGACATCCATGGCATTGGCGATTGTCTGCACTGAAGCTTTCGGCTCATATACTCCTGTCTGCAGATATTTGTAGAATATATCGTTGGCATTGTTCGCTGCGATAAATCTCTTTATTGGAAGTCCCATCTTTTTTGCAAAAAGTCCGGAAGTTATGTTTCCGAAGTTTCCGCTTGGAACGCATACAACAAGGTTGTCTGCAAGTCCAAGCTTTTTCATCTGTGCGTAAGCATAGAAGTAATAGAAGGACTGTGGCAGGAATCTGGCAACATTTATGGAATTGGCCGATGTCAGTTTCATGTGCTTGTTGAGATCGTTGTCCATGAATGCTGATTTCACTAATGCCTGACAATCGTCAAACACTCCGTCAACCTCGACTGCTGTGATGTTCTTTCCAAGTGTTGTGAACTGGCATTCCTGAATAGCACTTACCTTGCCTTTCGGATAAAGGACATAAACATGTATGCCTTCTACTCCAAGGAAACCGTTTGCTACGGCCGAGCCAGTGTCGCCTGAAGTAGCTACAAGCACGTTCACCTCTTCTTTGCCTTCCTGACTTATGAAATGTCCGAGCAGACGAGCCATGAATCTTGCACCTACATCCTTGAAGGCAAGTGTAGGGCCATGGAAGAGCTCCAGCGAGTAGATATTATCATTGACTTTCACTGTAGGGCAGTCGAATGAAAGTGTGTCATACACTATTTTTTTCAATGTGTCGGCAGGAACATCTTCTCCGAAGAATGCATCTGCGACTCTGTATGATATTTCCTGGAAGCTCATGTCCTGTATGTTGTCGAAGAAGTCCTGTGGAAGCTTCTTTAAGGTTTCTGGCATGTACAGACCTTTGTCTTCTGCCAATCCCTTTACGACAGCCTTGTGCAGATCTGCTTCAGGTGCTTTGCCGTTTGTACTGTAATATTTCATAGTAATATAGTTTGAGTATTAATCTTTAAAACTTCATGAACTCTCTTATGAAACCGTCTTTCTCCAGATTGCCGTATCCGCCTTTGCGGCATGCTTCTTCATCGAAAGTCTCAACTTCATCGGCCTCTATGCCTGGTGCATATATAAGGAATGGAACAGGCTCATTTGTATGTGTACGCAGTTTTATAGGCGTAGGGTGGTCGGGCAGTACGGCTATAGCCACAGGCTCGTCCCATCTGCTGATTTCTTCCCATATAGGGCCAATTGCTCTGCGGTCGAGATCCTCGATTGTCTGCAATTTCAGCTTCTGGTCGCCGTCATGGCCTGCTTCGTCACTTGCTTCAATGTGCAGATATACGAAATCATCTGTTTTCAGTGCTTCGATTGCCGCTTGCGCCTTGCCTTCGTAGTTGGTGTCGGCCAATCCTGTTGCACCTTCTACATTTATGCATCTCAGTCCTGCGTAATGGCCGATGCCTCGTATGAGGTCAACTGCCGTGATGACTGCTCCCTTCTTTATTTGCGGATAAGTGGTTGTCAGCGGGACCATCTTAGGCCTGTATCCGCCGGCCCAAGGCCAGATGCTGTTTGCCGGATCTTTGCCTTCAGCTTCTCTTTGCTTGTTCAGCGGATGATCCTTAAGCAGTTTCTGCGATTCTGCAATCAGCTCATTTATGAGATTTGCAGTAGCTTCTGCTTCTGGAACTTCAGGCTTTACCAACAAGGGCTTGAACGGCTGTCCCGGTACATCGTGAGGTGGAACGCAGTGTATGCGCTTGTCGCCGCCCTTTATCACCAGAAGATGTCTGTATTGTACACCTGTGTAGAAATGAACTTTGTCGTTGCCAAGCTTTTCGTTCAGAAATTTTATCAGCACATCTGCCTCTTCCGTCTTAAGGTGTCCGGCTGAGTGGTTTTTTATGTTTTCTCCTTCGATGCATATCAGGTTGCATCTTATAGCCATGTCGTCCGGATCGAGTTCCACTCCGATACTTGCTGCTTCAAGAGGCCCACGTCCTTCATAGACTTTCTCCTGATCGTAGCCGAGGATAGATGAGTTTGCTACTTCACTTCCCGGGTGGAATCCATCAGGAACGGTCTTAAGCATACCTGTTCTTCCTTTTTTAGCCAACATGTCCATGTATGGAGTGTGTGCATACTGAAGCAGAGTCTTGTTGCCCAGATTTTCAGCCGGCCAGTCGGCCATGCCGTCGCCAAGAATAATGATATGTTTCATTGTGTGCCCTTTCTTTTTTAGATGTTGGCTATACTCATTATATCAGCAAACACTCCTGCGGCTGTAACGCTGGCTCCGGCTCCATATCCCTGTATGAGCATAGGATATTTATGGTAGCGCTCTGTTGTTATGAGAATCACATTGTTGCTTCCTTCCAGATTGTAGAACGGATGGTTTGACGATACTTCTGCCATCTCAACGGATGTCTCGCCGTTGTCCATCTTTGCCACACATCTCCAGCGCTTTCCGCATTTTTCCAGTTCTTTGCGTTTCTTTTCGATGCTTTCGTCTATCTGAGGCAGTTTCTTCCAGAAATCCTCCACTGTTCCCTGCATGAATTCTTCAGGAATCAGCGGACTGCTCTTTACATCTTCCTTGTTTACTTTGTATCCTGCTTCGCGCGAGAGGATTACAAGCTTGCGTATTACATCTATTCCGCTGAGGTCGATTCTTGGGTCTGGTTCAGTGTATCCGCCTTCGTGTGCCATCATTACTGCTTTGCTGAATGGAATTTCGGCACTTATTGTGTTGAAAATGAAGTTCAATGTACCGCTGAGTACAGCCTCTATTTTCTGAATCTTGTCACCGCTGGCTCTAAGGTCGTTTATGGTATTGATGATAGGAAGTCCCGCACCCACATTCGTTTCGAACAAATATTTCACACCGCGCTTTCTGGCTGTAAGCTTCAGCTTTTCGTAGTTTTCATAAGGCGATGATGCTGCATTTTTGTTGGCTGCAACGACCGAAATGTTGTGTTCGAAGAACTCCTGATAGAGTGAGGCTACTTCTGCGCTTGCTGTACAGTCCACGAATACGGAGTTGAATATATTCATTCCGATTACCTCTTTCTTGAGTCTTTCGGTGTTGCTCGGTTCGCTGTGCATCAGCTTTTCGCGGTAGTTGTCGAGGTCGAGACCCTCTCTGTCAAACATTGCATAGTGTCCGCTGGCTATTCCTACGACGTTGAGCTTGAGACCTTTCTCTTTCATCAACTTTTCTCTCTGGCTTGCAATCTGTTCGAGTAGGCTTCCTCCTACAGTACCAATTCCGCAGATGAACAAGTTCAGAACTTGGTACTCAGAGAGAAAAAAACTGTCGTGGATTACATTTAGTGTCTTGCGAAGCGATTTTCTGTCGACAACGAAAGAAATGTTTGTTTCAGATGCTCCCTGTGCGCAGGCAATCACGTTTATTCCGTTTCGTCCAAGTGTTCCGAAGAGCTTTCCTGCAATTCCCGGAGTGTGCTTCATGTTTTCTCCTACGATGGCAACTGTTGCAAGATTGCTTTCAATCGCCATGTTGAACATTGCTCCCATCTCGATTTCTTTTGCAAATTCCTCGTTAAGAACCTTGCATGCAAGCTCTGCATCTTCGTTTCTGACACCTATTGATGTACTGTTCTCTGAAGAAGCCTGGCTTACCAAGAACACGCTTATGCCGTTGTTTGCCAATGTCGTGAAGATTCGTCTGTTGACACCGATCACACCGACCATGGAAAGACCGGATACCGTGATTAGGCTAGTATCGTTGATTGACGATATACCTTTGATGGCACGTGACTCTTCATCGCATTTCTGCTGTATGATTGTTCCCTTGGCGCTTGGGTTGAATGTATTCTTTATTAGAATAGGTATGTTTTTGATGCATACAGGATATATTGTAGGCGGGTATACAACCTTGGCTCCGAAGTTGCAGAGCTCCATAGCTTCCACATAGCTCAGTTTGTCGATTGTGTATGCATTGTTTATGACTCTCGGGTCGGCTGTCATAAATCCGTCTACGTCAGTCCATATCTCGAGAACGTCTGCATCCAAAGCTGCGGCAATGATGCTGGCAGTGTAGTCGGAACCTCCTCGGCCTAGATTTGTTATCTCTCCTGTTTGTACGTCGGTAGAGATAAATCCTGGTACAAGAGCCACCTTTTCTTCTTTGCAGAAGTTTTCAAATGTTTCTTCTACGAGCTTGTTTGTCAGCTCGGCATCCAGCATGTTCTTACCGTTTTTCTTTTTGGTTGTCTTGATGAACTTCAGCGAATCATACCATTTTGCATCGTTTATCAATGTGGCTGCGATATTCGATGAAATTCTTTCGCCGTAGCTGACGATGGCATTTGACGTTTTCGGCGAAGCCTCCTTTATCAGATATACTCCCTGGAAGAGACTCTTGAGCTCATCGAGCATGGCATCTACTTTATTAAGCAGAGCTGCTTTCTTCTGAGGGTCTTTGATTATGTCATCGATAAATTTGTGGTGGCGCTCGGCCATTTCGTTATACGAATCCAGATATTTCTTGTCGCCTGCTTGTGCCAGTTTTGATGTGTTGATCAATTTATCGGTTATACCGCCAAGTGCTGAAACCACCACAATGACAGGTTCGTTACATGCCTCTACTATTTTCTTCAGATTGAGAATGCTCTCTGCGGAACCAACAGATGTTCCGCCAAACTTCATTACTTTCATGGATATGAATGATTTTTGTTCTCCGGCAACACGTAGATAGTGTCGGCGAAGCTGTGGAAACAGTAAAATCTGCTTCTACGTTTGTGTTAGAATAAAAATGAAAGATTGGTTTTGTCTGCGTTCTGCAGACGCGGTTCTCGTAGAAACGCCATATACACTCTTGCCTAACCCCTAAGGGTTGTGCCTGTTGTATGCCACATGGTCATGGTCATATAGAAGAAGTTGTATGTTGCGTATATGGTCATATCTCTGTTCTATATAAAGGTGACGTTGCAAAATTAGTTCTTTCTTTAAATATTGCAAACTTTTATTGTGATTTATCATTGTTTTAGGCGCAAAAATGTGTTTTTGTCATGAAATTAGGCGTTTTTGCGACAAGTTTACAGCCAAAGGCGCCTTTTTCTATGATATGTCTATATGTTATCCGGCGTTGTTTGCCGGCTTTTATTTCTTGTAATTTTAAATAATAACTGATTTATGGCAACGATTAACGTAAAGATTCATCCGATAATTCCGGATGGAAATGTTGGCACCTTGTTTTATCAGGTAGTTCATGAAGGTACTACCAAAGTCATCGAAACAGATTACAAACTTTATTTGCACGAATGGAACTCTGAAACGGAGAAACTTAATGTGCATGACGCGGATGCCGAACGTTTTGCATATTTGGCGGCGTTGGGGAAACGGGTAGAATGCGACATGAGGCGTTTGAGAGGAATAATCATGTCGCTCGATCTGCGCATTATGCCTTATGCAACGGATGATGTAGTCGTGAATTTTGCCGATTATTGCAGTAGGCGCTCTTTCGGACTTTTCATGAAAGAGCAGATAGGCAGGCTTGAATCGATGAAGCGTATGCGCACCAGCGAAACATATACTGCTGCGTACAGGAGTTTCATGCGCTTCATGGACAACAAAGATGTCGCAATCGATGAATTTGACGAAAAGCTTATGGGAGAATATGAGAATTTTCTCAAAATGACCGGAGCCGGTCTTAATACCGTGTCGTTTTATATGAGAATCATGCGGGCGGTTTATAATAGGGCTGTAGATGAGGGAATTACAGATCAACGCTATCCGTTCAAGAAGGTATATACGGGTATAGCCCGTACGGTAAAGAGAGCTTTGAGGTTCGATGATATACGACGAATAAAAAATGTGGATCTTTCAAATGAACCGAATTTGGCATTTGCACGTGATATGTTCATGTTCAGCTTCTATACCCGCGGGATGTCTTTTGTTGATATGTCTTTTCTTAGCAAAAGCAACCTTTCTGGTGGCGTGCTTTCCTACTGTAGGCGAAAGACCGGGCAGAGGCTTGACATAAAGTGGGAAAAATGTATGCAGGAAATTGTTGAAAGGTATGATGCCTGCGGACCATATATCCTTCCGATAGTGAGTCCGGACAAAGGCGATGAGCGCTTGCAGTATCGTCAGTGTCAGTGCCGTATAAATGCTTATCTGAAACGTTTGGGACGAATGATGGGATTCTTGCATCCGCTGACCATGTATGTGGCCCGCCACTCATGGGCGAGTGTTGCAAAAAGCCGTAATGTTCCGTTGTCGATAATAAGTGAAGGTATGGGGCATGATTCTGATGCAACAACGCGAATTTATCTTGCATCAATAGAAGCATCAAGAATTGACGAAGCCAACAGCTCGATTCTGAATGCTCTCTGATTCATTAGGTGGGTGGGTGTTTTATATAGATTTTGATATTATGATAATGTGCTGTGACATGTATGGAACTGCAGGGGCTTGAGGCTGTCGTTCCGAGCGCTCGAAAAGAAAGTTGTGGGCGCTCGGAATATTTTTTACGAGCGCTTGTGTGCGTTTACAGTGTTTGTTGTGCTCTTCTTGTTGCTGGTACGTGGAGCTTGTGCAAATTCGTGCTTCCCGAAGCCGTTTATGTCGTTATTCTTCGGTGGATTCGTCTATTTTTATATTTTGACTTACACTTTAATCTGTCTGATAGAACGTCTTATGCTACAGGCAGATAGACTTATGAACATTGTTGTTGAAAAGTAAATTGAAAATAATTGTGGTTTTGTGTGGGGAAATGTGGTGGAATATGTATCTTTGAGGCCAAATTATAACGACAGAAGGGAAGATTATGCGTTTTATAGGCGATTATCCGGCTAAGGCAGACTCGAAAGGCCGAGTTTTTCTGCCGGCTCAATTCCGTAAGGTTATGGAGTCGGAGGGAGAAGCGCGCTTGATTCTGCGTCCGGACCTCTTCCAACGCTGTCTGGTCCTTTATCCTGAAAGTTTGTGGCTGTCAATGCTGGATACACTTCGTTCGCGTTTGAACCGCTGGAACAGCCAGCATCAGAGTTTGTTGAGGCGTTTTGTCGCCGAAGCGGAACTGGTAGAGCTTGATGGTAATGGACGTTTTCTGATTTCAAAGCGGAAACTTTCTTTTGCCGGCATTGAGTCGGAAGTACGTTTCCTTGCCGTAGACGACCATATCGAGGTCTGGGATCGTGCAAGATGCGAACAACTTCTTTCCGGAGACGACCTTCTGGGTGCAGATCTGGAACGCGTGATGCAAGGATTGCCGTTTGATGGTCCTGCATTGGAACAAAACACTATTAATTAATCATTTTACACAAGGCATTTGGGCTATGGATAGCAATCAGACATATCATGTACCGGTGCTTCTGAAGGAAAGCGTCGATGGACTTAACATCACTCCAGGAGGTATATACGTGGATGTAACTTATGGCGGTGGAGGCCACAGCCGTGAGATACTGTCCCGCCTAAGGAATGTCGGCGGTCATCTGTACGGCTTTGATCAGGATGAAGATGCTGAGAAAAATGCGGCGGATGACGATAATTTCACTTTTGTCAGAAGTAATTTCAGATACCTCAAGAACTTCATGAGGTATTATGGTGTAGAACAGGTTGACGGTATTCTTGCCGACCTTGGAGTTTCTTCTCATCATTTTGATGATTCAGAACGAGGATTCTCATTCCGTTTCAACGGAAATCTGGATATGCGCATGAACAGGCGTTCTGGGCTTAAAGCTGCTGATGTGGTCAACAACTATGATGAAAAGAGGCTTGCCGATGTGTTTTATCTGTACGGCGAACTGTCGAATTCCAGAAAGCTTGCATCGGCTCTTGTGCGTGAACGTGCATCGCATCCGGTTGTGCTGATTGAAGATTTCATAAGAATCATAAAACCGTTTTTCCCGAAAGAACGCGAAAAGAAAGATTTGGCGAAGGTTTTCCAGGCATTGCGAATAGAAGTCAATCATGAAATGGACGCCTTGAAGGAAATGCTGAATGCCGCAACATCTATTCTCAAACCCGGAGGACGTCTGGTCGTTATAACATATCATTCTCTTGAAGATAGAATGGTGAAGAATGTGATGAAAAGCGGTAACGTTGAAGGCAAGATTGTAAAAGACTTCTTCGGTAAAGTTGAATCACCGTTCAGACTGGTAAACAATAAGGTTATAGTGCCTGATGCAGAAGAGCAGGAACGCAATCCTCGTTCACGAAGTGCAAAATTAAGAATTGCAGAAAGGAGTTGACATGGAATCTGAAGAGAAAGATGAAAAGATAAACAATATTGGCACCAATACGCCGGATGGTGCAGTAGGGGGAGATGATGCTCTTATGGCTGGTGATAGCGATGCCGTGGAGTATCAGAAGGATAAGGATGACGCAATGAAAGCCATTCGCCGTTTTACGGACGAAGACGAAGAGGATGATATGGGTGAAATCTCCATCAAGACGATTTTCGGTGGCGATATTCTTCAGAGCAAATTTTTCAAGAGGCAGATTCCTTGGTTCATTTTTGTTTTTGCGCTTATGATTTTGTACACGGCAAACAGGTATTCGAGTCAGCAGGATATTATTGAGATTGACAACTTGAGAAATAAGTTGCAGGACGTCAAGTACAACGCGTTGACAGAATCGAGCGAATTGCTCAACTTGAGCAGGCAGTCGAATATAGAAAAGTATCTGCGAGCTACTCAGGACAGTACGCTGGGTGATCCAACGACTCCTCCTTTCTTGATAAAGAATGATGTGGAGAATGAAAATGAAGAAGAATGATTAAATGTTCTAAAGATGAAGTTTGACAAAAAATACATATCGGGGCGTTTTACGGTTGTTCTCATAGTCGTGATGATAGTCTGTCTCTGTATATTGGGGCAGACTGTTTACACTATGACTGTGAAGAGGGATTTCTGGAACAAACTGTCGGAAGTTTATGTGGCCGACAGCCTTGTTGAAAAGCCGAACAGAGGTAACATTCTATCTGCCGACGGACAGCTTTTGGCCAGCAGCCTGCCTGATTATAAAATATATATGGACTTCGTTGCCGGGGATTCCATCAAAGACTCTATATTGGTTGAGAAGATGGATTCAATATGTGAAGGACTGCATGAGATAATCCCTTCATTTACAGCTTCTGAATTCCGCAAACGCCTGGAACACGGTAGGAAAATCCGCAGCAGATATTATCCTATATATCCGTGGCGCATAACATACATACAGCTTAATGAGGTCAAGAAGCTTCCGCTCTTTAATATGAAGAACAGAAACATAAGCGGATTGATTATTGAAGAGCGCAACAACCGCAAAAAACCGTTCGGCTCATTGGCGGCAAGAACTCTTGGTGAGATGTATGGTGCCAAAGATTCTGCAAGATCAGGTCTTGAACTTGCCTACGATTCCCTTCTGAGAGGTAAGGACGGACGACGTCACAGAAAGAAGGTACGTCAGAAATTTCTTGACATTATGGACCAGGAGCCTCAGGACGGGTACGATATTGTCACAACAATTGATGTGAACATGCAGGATATATGCGAAAGTGCTCTTGAAGATGAACTTCGCAAGCTGGAGGCTTCTATGGGTGTAGTTGTGCTTATGGAAGTAAAGACAGGTGATGTCAAAGCCATAGTCAATCTTCAGAGATATGATGACGGCAATTATTACGAGGCTAGAAACTACGCTTTGGCGTCGCTCATGGAGCCTGGATCTACTTTCAAGACGGCTTCAATTATGGTGGCTTTGGATGACGGCAAAATTACTATAAATGACCATGTTGATACAGGATGCGGAGTGTATAATATGCATGGTAGTCTTATGAAAGACCACAACTGGAGCCGAGGCGGATATCAGGTACTTTCTGTTCCGGAGGTGCTCATGTATTCATCCAACATCGGTGTAAGCAGACTTATTGATGAAAATTATCACAACGAGCCCGAGAAATTTGTTGACGGACTTTACCGTATAGGTATTGCCCAGCACCTGGGATTGCCTTTCGTCGGTATGGCCGATCCGATTATCAGGCGTCCGAACAAGGACAATTGGTCTGCAACAGCATTGCCGTGGATGTCGATAGGATATGAGACGCAGATTCCTCCTATTTCAACGGTTACATTCTACAATGCCATTGCCAACAACGGCAAGATGGTCAAGCCTAGGTTGGTAAAGGCTGTACAGAAGGACGGTGAAGTTATTGAAGAATTCCCGGTAGAGGTTCTTAAGGAAAAGATATGCAAGGAATCAACCTTGAAGGATATCAGATATATTCTTGAAAAAGTTGTAAGCGAGGGACTGGGCAAGCGTGCAGGCAATCCTCATTTCAAGGTTTCCGGAAAAACCGGTACTGCACAGGTGTCGCAGGGAAAGGCCGGATATAGGAGCGGACGAAGAGAATATCTCGTGAGCTTCTGCGGATATTATCCTTCGGATGATCCTAAATATACATGTATAGTAGCAATCAGAAAATCAGGCCTTCCTGCTTCCGGAGGAACGATGGCTGGATCTGTTTTTGCAAAAATTGCAGAACGAGTATTTGCCAAGCATGTTACAACAGATATCTCAATGGCACGTGATACAAATTCCGTGTTCGTTCCAGATGTCAAAAACGGTGATATAGTAGCGGCCCGACACGTTCTTGAGGAATTGAATGTGCCGTCAAAAGTTGATATGGATGGCGGAAATATATGGGGGACAGCCTCTATAGATGGTTCGTCTGTAAATTTCCGTCGTGTCAGTCTTGACGATAAATATATTCCTGACATGAAAGGTATGGGTGCTCGTGATGCTGTGTATGCATTGGAGAGCCGTGGCGTAAAGGCCAGAATAGTTGGAGTCGGCAAGGTGAAGGAACAGAGTGTTCCTGCCGGAACAAAAATTTCAGCCGGAGAAACCGTTGTACTCCATCTTCATTGATAGTTTATCATACTTATTAAGATTTGCTAGTTGTTTAAAAGTTTTTCAATATGAAGCTGAGTGAAATCATAAAGGAAATTGAGGTCCTTGAAGTCAAGGGCTCCACCTCTGTTGAAATAAATGAAGTTGACATCGACTCGCGTAAAGCAGGAGAGGGGCATTTGTTTGTTGCCGTTGTCGGCACTGTCGCCGATGGGCATGACTACATACCTGGGGCTGTCAAGGCAGGAGTCTCAGCTGTCATCTGTGAGCGTTTCCCTGAAACTATGCCCGAGAATGTAACGTTTGTTCGTGTTAAGAACAGCGGTGACATTGTCGGACAGGTTGCTTCTTCATTCTACGGCAATCCATCTTCTAAGCTTAAGCTTGTCGGTGTGACCGGTACAAACGGAAAGACTACTACTGCAACTGTACTTTATGAAATGTTCCGCAAGTTCGGATACAAGTGCGGATTGCTTTCTACTGTTGTCAATTATGTAAACGACAGAGCTATAAAGACAGAGCATACTACTCCTGATCCTATAACTCTCAACAGTCTTTTGGCTGAAATGGTAGATGCAGGATGCGAGTACGCATTTATGGAAGTAAGTTCTCATTCTATAGTACAGAATCGTATCGGCGGACTTAAGTTTGCCGGAGGTATATTTACAAATATCACCCGAGACCATCTGGACTACCATAAGACATTTGAGAATTATATAAAGGCAAAAAAGATGTTCTTCGACAACCTGCCTTCTGATGCTTTTGCCATAACAAATGCTGATGACAAGAATGGAATGATCATGGTTCAGAACACAAAAGCAACTGTGAAAACTTATTCTGTTGTTCGTCCGGCTGATTTCAGAGCAAAGATCATCGAATGCCATTTCGAAGGAATGTATCTTGAAATTGACGGCAAGGAAGTTGGTGTGCATTTCATTGGAAAATTCAATGTTTCAAATCTGCTTGCTGTATACGGAACTGCCAGAATGCTTGGTAGGAGTGCCGAAGAAATTTTGGTGACAATGAGTACACTGCATCCGGTTTCTGGACGTTTTGAAGCTCTGCGCTCGACTTCTGGATATACTGCAATTGTCGATTATGCACATACACCTGATGCTCTGGAAAATGTACTGAATGCAATACATGGTGTGCTTGAAGGCAAAGGACATGTTATCACTGTTTGCGGTGCTGGAGGAAACCGTGACAAAGGAAAGAGACCTCTTATGGCGCAGGAGGCTGTAAAACAAAGTGATAAGGTAATCATTACGAGCGACAATCCTAGATTTGAAGAGCCTCAGGCTATAATTGACGATATGCTGGCTGGTCTCGACAAGGAGCAGATGAAGAAGGTTGTCTCGATAGTAGACCGTCGCGAGGCGATACGTACCGCTTGCATGATGGCACAGAAGGATGATGTCATACTTATTGCTGGAAAAGGTCATGAAGACTATCAGGAAGTCAAAGGTGTAAAGCATCATTTTGACGACAAGGAAGTTGTGAGAGAGTTTATGGATTGATAAGACATAAAATTAATATTCTAAAAGATGTTGTACGCATTGTCGCAGTATCTGGAGCAGATACAGTTTCCGGGAGCCCGTATGTTTGCCTACGTTTCTTTCAGATCGTTGGCCTCATTGATATTGGCTTTGTTGATATCTTCTATCGCCGGCAAATACTTCATTAATTATATGAAGCGCAATCATCATATCGAGTCTGCAAGAGATGAGCAGACAGACCCGTACGGTGTGCTTAAGAAAGGTGTGCCGTCTATGGGAGGTGTGATTATTGTTGCGGCTGTCGTTATACCTTCACTTCTTTTGGGACGTCTGGACAATATTTATACAATTCTGCTTCTTGTAACCATTCTTTGGTTCGGACTGCTGGGCTTTATTGATGATTTGATCAAGCTGCGCGGCAACAAGGACGGAATGAAGCCTATTGTAAAACTTGCAGGGCAGATTGTGCTTGGATGTGTCATCGGTCTTGCTTTGTGGTTGAGTCCGGATGCTGTGGTAAGAGAGAATGTCGTTCAGAAATATTCAGGTTCGGAAGTTGTTTACCACAAGAGCGAAGCCAGAAAATCGACAGTGACTACTGTTCCTTTCGTCAAGAACAATAACCTGGATTATTATTCGGCATTCAATTTCATAGAGAACGGAACTGTAAGACGTGCATGCGGATGGGTATTGTTTGTCGTTGTTACGATATTTGTCATAACTGCAGTGTCCAACGGAGCAAATCTAAACGACGGAATGGATGGAATGGCGGCAGGCAACTCGGCAATCATTGGCGTGACGTTAGGTATTTTCGCCTATGTTTCCGGTCATATAGCCATGGCCAGCTATCTTAATGTGATGTATATACCAGGTAGTGAAGAAGTGATGGTGTTCCTTTGTGGATTTGTAGGGGCGCTCATCGGATTCTTGTGGTACAATGCATATCCAGCAAAGATTTTTATGGGAGATACGGGAAGTCTTTCTATCGGTGGTGTTATAGCTGTTTCTGCTATCATTATCCACAAGGAACTTCTGTTGCCGATACTTTGCGGTGTTTTCCTCATGGAAAGTCTTTCTGTAATACTTCAGATCAGCTATGCACGTTACGGCAACAAACGCGGTCTGAAGCTCAGAGTTTTCAAGCGTGCACCGTTCCACGACCATTTCAGAGTGCTTCCGTCGCAGCTTCAGCCTAACTTCAAGTATCTTATTAAGGTTCCTAGAAGCGGATTGCATGAAAATATGATTACTGTAAGATTCTGGATTGCAACTATACTTCTTGCTGCATTTTGCATTATAACTCTTAAGATAAGGTGATGACGGCATTGCATTTACAGAATATACGTTTTTTTTAACTTTGTATGAAATAAAATCTAACAATATGAGCAGAATTGTAGTTTTGGGCGCAGGTGAAAGTGGTGCCGGTGCGGCAGTACTTGCCAAGGTCAAGGGTTTTGATGTATTTGTCTCTGACATGTCTGGCATTAAGGACAAATATAAGAAATTGCTGGACGAACATTCAATCATGTGGGAAGAAGGCCGTCATACTGAAGAGCTGATTCTCAATGCTGATGAGGTAATCAAGAGTCCGGGTATACCTGAAGATGCTCCTATGGTACTTGAACTGAAGAAAAGGAATATTCCTGTTATTTCAGAAATTGAATTTGCCGGCAGATATACGGATGCAAAGATGATTTGTATAACCGGAAGCAACGGCAAGACAACTACAACTTCGCTGATTTACTACATCTTGAAGTCGGCTGGATATAATGTTGGTCTGGCTGGAAACATCGGCCGAAGTCTGGCACTTCAGGTTGCGGAAGAAAATTATGAATATTATGTAATCGAGCTCAGCAGTTTTCAGCTTGATGACATGTTTGATTTCAAGGCCGATATAGCCGTGTTGTTGAATATCACACCTGACCATCTTGACAGGTACGGATATAAAATGCAGAACTACGTGGATGCCAAAATGCGCATCACCAGAAATCAGACGGAAAATGATGCCTTTGTCTATTGGAATGACGACCCTATAGTGAAGGCCGAGCTTGAGAAATATAATCTGAAATCGCAGATGTATGCTTTTTCAGAATTTAAGAGCAGCGATGTAATTGCTTATGTAGAGGATGGCAATTATGTAATAGAGAAGCCTGTACCATTCAATATGGAACAGGAAGAGCTGGCCTTGCGTGGAAAGCATAATCTTTATAATTCTCTTGCTGCCGGTATAACAGCAAATATTGCTGGTGTAAGCAAAGAAGATATCAGAAAAGGTTTGAGCAGTTTTGCCGGTGTGGAACACAGATTGGAGAAGGTTGCTCGTGTGCGTGGTGTAGACTTCGTCAACGATTCTAAAGCTACTAATGTGAATGCGTGCTGGTATGCGCTGGAAAGTATGACTCAGCCTACAGTACTCATTCTTGGTGGAAAGGATAAAGGAAACGACTATAGCGAGATATTCGATCTGGTAAAGGAAAAATGCGTCGGCCTTGTTTTACTAGGCGTCGACAACAGAAAACTTCATGAAGCTTTTGATGATTTCGGATTGCCGATTGCTGATGTTAAAAGTATGAAGGATTGTGTGGATGCATGCTGTAAGATGGCTTCACCTGGAAGTTGTGTATTGCTGAGTCCATGTTGTGCAAGTTTTGACCTGTTCAAGAACATGGAGGATAGAGGTGAACAATTCAAGGAATGTGTAAGAAACTTATAAAGGATTGGAAAGATGAATAAAGCTGTTACTGATTTTCTGAAAGGAGACAAGGTTGTCTGGATGATCTACTTCTTTCTCTGCATGATTTCTCTCGTGGAGGTGTACAGTGCGTCCAGTAATCTGACTTATACTTCAGGAAATCACTGGGATCCGATGATAAATCAGGCCGGTTTTCTTTTGGCCGGATTGGTAGTGATATTGATTGTGCATAGGATTCCATGCAAATTGTTCATGCTTTTTCCTTTTTTCCTTTTGCCCTTTGCTGTTCTTCTTCTTCTGTATACGGCTATATTCGGAGGCTCGATCAACGGTGCAAGCAGATGGATGAATCTTGGTTTTATTCAGTTTCAGCCTTCCGAAATAGGTAAGGCTGCGCTGATAATGTCTGTTGCCGTTGTGCTTGCCAAGACGCAGGGCGAACTTAAAACTGTTGTAAACGGTAAGACCAAGATTATTACCGGTGCTGTAAAAGGCGGACGAACAATGGCGTTCAAGATAATTATGTGCATGGCGTGTCTGATTTGCCTTCTTATAGTTCCGGAGAATTTCTCTACGGCGGCAATGCTGTTCGTGGTGGTCATGGTGATGATGTTTATCGGACGTGTGCCTATGGATCTGCTTGCCAAGACTACGGCTCTTATTGTTGCATTCTTGGCAGTTGCTTCAGTGGCTGTAATGAATATCGACGATGCAACGTTGAACAATATACCGAAAGGACACCGTATAACCACGTGGAAGAACCGAATAATTACGCGTATAAGTCATTCTGAAGCTACAGATTCTGTGTCAGCATATAATCTTGCCGACAATCTTCAGGTGGCACACGCACATATGGCTGTGGCCAATTCTAATATAATAGGTCGAGGGACGGGCAATTCAGTGGAGAGAGATTTCCTTTCTCATGCGGAGTCGGACTTTATCTATTCGATAATAATTGAGGAAACCGGTATTTTTGGTGGGCTTTTTGTCATATTCTTATATGTGACATTGCTTGTTCGAGCCGGTAGGATTGCGAATAAGTGCCAACGGTTCTTTCCTGCTTATCTTGTATTGGGATTCGCCATAATGATGATTCTGCAGGCTGTGGTGAATATGGGAGTAGCCGTAGGACTATTCCCTGTGACGGGACAGCCTTTGCCTCTTATAAGTAAAGGAGGTTCTTCTATCATGGTAAACTGCTTCTATATAGGTGTTATTCTGAGTGTAAGCCGGTATGCCGATAAGGTCAGTGAAACCAAAGAGGAACCGGCAGAACTGAAAGCTGAGCACGAGACGCAGGAATATTACAGCCAAGAAAATATGGCTTGAAAAATGATAAATCTTAGTTATTATTCCTATTTTTGCAAATCAGGGACATTCAACTTTTTGAAATAATGGACGAGAATGATAGTTTGAGAGTGATTGTCAGCGGGGGCGGTACAGGTGGACATATATTCCCCGCAGTATCAATTGCGAATGCGATAAAAGCCAAGCATCCGCAGGCCGAGATTCTTTTTGTCGGAGCCGAAGGTAGAATGGAGATGCATAGGGTTCCTGCCGCTGGATATAAGATAATAGGCTTGCCTATTGCTGGATTTGACAGGAAAAATATGTTCAAAAATATAATTGTGCTCTGGAAAATCCTGAAGTGTGAAAGACTGGCAAAAAAGGTAATCAAGGATTTTAAACCTATGGTTGCTGTAGGTGTTGGAGGATATGCCAGTGGACCTACACTTAAGGTGGCAGGAAGCATGGGCATACCTACATTGATTCAGGAACAGAATTCGTATGCTGGAGTCACAAATAAGATACTTGCAAAGAGTGCAAAAAAGATTTGTGTTGCCTATGAAGGTATGGAACGTTTCTTCCCGAAAGAGAAGATTGTGCTTACCGGAAATCCTGTGCGTCAGGGCTTGGTAGACAGCAGAATCTCTAAAGCTGAGGCATCTGAAAAGTTCGGATTAGATAAGAATCTGAAGACTGTTCTTATAATAGGCGGCAGTCTCGGAGCCAGAACTTTGAATGAAAGTGTGCTTGGACATCTGGACGAGATACGTAATTCTGATGTTCAATTTATCTGGCAGACAGGAAAATACTATAGTGATGAAATAAAGAAGCGTATGTCTGAAGTCAAGCCTTTGGACAATCTGCGCGTTATGGATTTTATTTCGGATATGGATTATGCTTATGCTGTTGCTGACCTTGTTGTTTCACGTGCTGGAGCTGGATCTATATCAGAACTGTGTGTGTTGAATAAGCCTGCTATACTTATACCGTCGCCAAACGTTGCTGAAGACCATCAGACTAAAAATGCTATGGCGCTGGCAAATAAGAGTGCTGCTATATTCCTTAAGGATGCCGATGCACCGGAGAAGCTGGTGGAAATGGCAATAAACACTGTGAATGACTCTGACATGCTTAGAACTCTGGCTGAGAATGCCGGTAAGATGGCTTTTAGAAATTCTGCGGATGTGATTGCCGATGAAGTATGTAAATTGGCTGAGGAATATAAGAATTCTAATAAATAACGAATTGTCGGTCGCTTCATCGGATTTGTCCGGTGAGGCATAACTGTAAAAAATCGGAGAGACGAAAATATGGAACTGGATGATGTTAAATCTGTTTATTTTATAGGTGCCGGTGGCATCGGTATGAGTGCCCTGGTCAGATATTTTCTTGCTTTCGGTTATCGTGTGGGCGGATATGATAGAACACCCAGCGAGCTTACCGCAAAGCTGATCTCTGAAGGTGCGGAAATACACTTTGAGGAAAATGTTGATATAATACCTGAATGCTTCAAGGATAAGAAGAGCACGCTTGTTGTATATACTCCTGCTATTCCTGAAGATCACAAGGAACTTGTATATTTCAGAAACGAAGGATTTGAAGTTCACAAAAGGGCGCAGGTACTTGGTGCACTGACATGCAAGCATAAGGGTTTGTGCGTCGCAGGTACACACGGAAAGACTACAACATCTGCAATGGTCGCTCACATCTTGCATGAGTCGCATGTAGATTGCAATGCTTTCCTTGGAGGTATAACAAAGAATTACGGAACGAATTATATCCTGTCTAAAAACAGCGACTATGTAGTTATAGAAGCTGATGAGTTTGACAGGTCTTTCCATTGGCTCCGTCCGTATGCCAGCGTGATAACTGCTACAGATCCCGATCATCTGGATATCTATGGTACGAAAGAGGCTTATCTGGAAAGTTTCAGAAAATATACATCTCTAATACAGCCAGGAGGTGCGCTGATTGTGCATAAAGGATTGGAAGTAAAACCAGATGTTCAGGAAGGTGTGAGAGTATATGAATATTCTAGAGAGTCTGGTGATTTCCATGCTGAAAATATATCTATCGGCAACGGTGAAATTCGATTTGACTTTGTTTATCCGGAAGGACGTATAGAGAATATAAATCTCGGAGTACCGGTAAGCATTAATATAGAAAATGGAATTGCTGCTATGGCCTTGGCTAAGTTGGCTGGAGCAACGGACAAGGAACTGGCTGACGGTATGGCTTCTTTCAGCGGTGTGGACAGAAGGTTCGACTTTAAGATCAAGAACGATAAGCATGTGTTCCTTACTGACTATGCTCATCATCCACAGGAAATAAAGCAGAGCGCCATGTCTGTGCGTGAGCTGTATAAGGATCGCAAGATTACAGCTATATTCCAACCTCATCTCTATACTCGTACGAGGGATTTCTATAAGGATTTTGCAGATAGTCTTTCGCTTCTGGATGAAGTGATTCTGGCTGATATCTATCCGGCACGCGAGAAACCGATTCCTGGTGTGACAAGTCGTTTGATATACGATAACTTGAAGCCCGGTGTTAAGAAGAGATTGTGCAAGAGTGATGAAATTGTAGACATCGTAAGGAATGAAGATTTCGATGTTCTGGTTCTGCTCGGGGCAGGAGATATCGATAAGTATGTTCCGGAAATAACTGATATTTTGAACAGCAAGTGATATGAAAGTAAAGAAGGTTCTGAAGTTGTCTGTGCTGGCAGTGTTGTTTATTGCGCTTGCCGGATATGTGGTATATGCTATGACCTCAATGACAAAGCCTGATCCCGAAGAAATATGTCGTGGAGTGGTGCTTGTGATTGAAGATAATGGCAGTGCCGACTTTGTGGACAAGGCGAAGGTGGAATCTTTGCTGAAAGCGCAGAACCTTTATCCAGTCGGACGCAAGTGTGCAGATATTGATACGCGCACGATAGAAGAGGCACTCAAGCGGAATCCTTTTATTGAACGCGTTGAATGCTATAAGGCTTCTGACGGCAAATTTTGTATAAATGTTTTTCAGCGTACACCTGTAATGTACATAATGCCTACAGGAAAAGACGGTTACTTTGTTGATTCTAACGGTGAAATTATACCTAACACTAACTTTGCATCCAATATTGTTGTTGCAACAGGTGACATTGACAAGAAATATGCAGTGAAAGAATTGGTTCCGTTCGGTAAGTTTCTTCAGAACGACGATTTCTGGAACAATCAGATTGAGCAGATAAATGTTTCAAAAGACAGGGAACACCAGAGAGTAGTCGAGCTGGTTCCTCGAGTCGGCGAACATATAGTTTATATGGGACAGATGGAAGGGTTTGAGAAGAAGCTCAAACGCCTCAAGACATTCTACCGTAAGGCTATGGGACAGGTCGGATGGAACAAATACGTGAAGATAAATTTGGAATACGATAATCAGATAATTTGTACAAAAAAATAAAATCTATAATATATGGCATCTACTGATAAGGATTTTATTGTTGCAATTGAGTTGGGTTCTTCTAGAATCTCGGGTGTTGCAGGCAAAAAAAATAGTGACGGCAGTATGCAGATACTTGCGTACGCTCAAGTGAAATCTTCTTCTTGCATCAAGCGAGGAGTGGTTTATAATATCGACAAGACTACGCAGTGCATAGGCGATGTTATAAAGAAATTGGAGTCTGTGCTTAAGACCAAGATTGTGCGTGCTTATGTAGGCATAAGCGGCCAGTCGTTGCGCTCTTTCAGATGCTCGGTCAAGAGAAATCTGCTTGCACAAAGCTACATAACGTCTGAAATTATAGATTCGCTAAGGGATGATTGCCGCGAAATACCTTATCAGGATTATGAGATTCTCGATAATTTCCCGCAGGAATACCTCGTAGATGCCAATACTGTAAGCGATCCGGTCGGTGTCATGGGAACCAATGTTGAGGGTGTTTATCTGAATATCATCGCAAGAAACACTCTCAGAATGAATATTCACAACTGTTTTGCCAATGCCGATGTGGAAATTGCAGATGAACTTATAGCTGCATGCAAGCTTGGAAATCATGTGCTCAGCGAGGCCGAGAAGCGTTCTGGATGTGCTTTGGTAGATTTGGGAGCTGAGACTACAACCGTTGTTGTTTATAAGAACAATATTGTGCGTCATCTTGTGGTGTTGCCTTTGGGTGCAAACAACATTACCAAGGATATCGTATCTTTACAGATCGATGAAGAGGAAGCAGAGAACATAAAACTGAAGTACGGAGATGCTTGTCCGGATCTGGATGCTGAATTCTCTGACAACAATAAGGATGCAGAGAAGATTGTTATTTCAGACGGTCGTTCTTTTGACCTGTTTAAGATTCATAATATCATCAAGTCTAGAGTTGATGAGATTATTGAAAACGTGGACAATCAGATTATCAGTTCCAGATATAGAGACAAGCTTCTCGCCGGTATTATCCTGACTGGTGGAGGTGCAAATCTTAAGAATATTGACAAATCTTTTGTTGAACATACTAAGATTGATAAGATCAGATTGGCCAAGGCATCAGACATGCCTTCAATCAAGCCTGGTATAAGCGGTATCGAGCTTGACAATATGCGTAACAACGTACTATTGTCTCTTTTGCTTGAAGGTTCACTCCCTTGTGGCGGTGATGACATAAATGAAACTCCTTCTATTTTCGATATTCAGGCTAAGGAAGAGGAGAAGCAGAAGAAGATTGCTGCTGCGAAAGCCGAGGCTGAGGCTGAATCGAATGCAATATCATTGCTAAATGATAAGAAGGCAAAGATGCGTGCGACTGTAGATCAGATCAATGCCAAAAAGATAGCTGTAAACGCAAATCCTAAGGATAAGAAGATACGCAAAGATGCACAAGAGTTCTGCAGTGTCGTATTGGATGTCATAGATGGAGATTTCACCAACAGCATATCTGTATTGGCCGGAAAGGAAAAGTATAAGCAGGCAATAAAGGAGGCAACAGATATTTCGGAGAAACTTAAAGAGGCACAGGAAAGCCTTCTGGAATGTATCGAAGCGGCAAAGAAGAGTGGAAGTTTCCTTGCTAAGCTTAAGAGTACTTTCAATGATATTATAAACGAATAATTAATAAGAAAGGGTTTGGTTATGTCTGTAGATAATGATAATTCAGCTGTATTCAATTTCCCTAAGGGGAATCCCAGCATAATAAAGGTTATTGGTGTAGGTGGCGGTGGAAGCAATGCCGTTAACCACATGTATAATGAGGGCATACACGATGTGAGTTTCGTTGTGTGCAATACAGATAATAAGGCTTTGCAGGACTCGCCTGTACCTGTAAAGCTCCAGCTTGGTAAGGAAGGACTTGGTGCCGGTAATCATCCAGAGAAGGCTCGTGAGGCAACAGAAGAGTCTATCGAGGATGTAAAGAATATGCTTAATGATGGTACCAAAATGGTATTCATCACAGCCGGTATGGGTGGAGGTACTGGAACCGGTGCTGCTCCTCTTATTGCCAAGACCGCCAAGGACATGGGTATTCTTACTGTCGGAATTGTAACTATTCCGTTCCGATGGGAAGGTAACAAAAAGATTGATCAGGCTCTGGATGGAGTTGACGAAATAAGCAAGAATGTTGATGCCCTTCTGGTTATCAACAATGAGCGTCTTCGTGAAATCTATCAGGATTTGTCAGTCATCAATGCTTTTGCAAAGGCTGACGATACATTGTGCAATGCTGCAAGAAGTATTGCTGAAATCATAACTATGCATGGTATCATAAACCTTGACTTCAACGATGTCAAGACTGTCCTTAAGGATGGTGGTGTTGCCATAATGAGTTCCGGATACGGACAGGGCGAGAATCGTGTTACTAAGGCCATCGAAGATGCTTTGCATTCTCCTCTTCTCAACAATAATGACATCTACAAGTCTAAGAAGATCCTTCTTCGTATTTCTTTCTGTGCAGAAAGCGATACTGACACTTTGATGATGGAGGAAATGAACGAAGTGCATGAGTTCATGGCTAAAGTCAGCAACGAGGATGTTGAGACCAAGTGGGGATTGTCGTCCGACAGTACTCTCAAGGATAAGGTTAAGGTAACAATTCTTGCCACAGGATTCGGCGTTCAGGACATAGACTCACCAGAGATGGACGAGCGCAATAAGCGTGCAACAATTGAGGAACAGACTCGATTGGCTGAGAAGGCAGAGGAAGATGCCCGTAAGGATGAAAGACGTAAGATGATATACGGACCTGACAAATCAGGACCTGCTATACGTCGTACCAACTACATCTTCTATTTCAAGGAGGAGGATCTTGACAACGACGACATCATCAGTATGGTGGAGACAACACCTACATTCAGTCGTTCCAAGGAAACATACAATCAGATCAAGAGCAAGTCGGAAGACATAAATATTGATACGACAAGTTCTAATCCTGCAGTAATAAGTTTTTAAATTTAATCATATATGTCACTATTTGATCAGGTAAGTAAAGATATCGTGGCAGCCATGAAGGCGCACGACAATGTTAGACGCGATGCGCTTCGCAATGTCAAGAAGCTTTTCCTTGAGGCAAAGACTGCTCCAGGTGCTGGTGATGAACTTTCAGATGCTGACGCAATGAAGATTCTTCAGAAGCTTGCAAAGCAGGGAAAAGAGTCTGCAGAAGTATATAAGTCACAGGGACGCGAAGATCTTGCAGAGGAAGAGATGGCTCAGGTCAGAGTTATTGAAGAATATCTTCCTGCAAAGTTGTCTGAAGCTGAACTTGAAGAAAGACTTAAGGCAATAATTGCTGAAGTCGGAGCTACAAGCTGCAAGGAGATGGGTAAGGTTATGGGAGTTGCTTCCAAGCAGCTTGCCGGACTTGCAGAGGGCAGTGCAATTTCTGCTTGCGTGAAGAAGCTTCTGTCTTAAAAAAGACCTTTTGTGTTCGGCATGCGCCATGCTGAATTATTTTTATAGATTCGGTTAATACGTGCCTTACAGCTGTTAGATGACTGTAAGGCACGTATTATGTTTTACAGAAGCAGATTATATACCGCCTTATGCTTCTGTTTTATAGTAGCATTCATCTTTGTTTATCACATTTTTACTTTTTTCTTTCATGTTCATGCAGTCTTTTACCGATACTAGTATCTATACTGAAATAAAAGTATCGTACATGGACTTGGAGAAACTTGTAGAAAGGGCTAAGGAAGGTGATGCCGAAGCTTTCGGCAAGCTTTACAGCTTGTATGTCGACAAAATGAAAGGAGTAAGCATAAGAATCCTGCGGGAACGCAGGGATGATGCTCCAGACCTTGTGCATGATGCCTTTATTGTTGCATTTGCTTCTATCGGTAAATTGAGAGATCCAAGACGTTTTGGAGAGTGGCTTACTACGATAACCTCAAATCTTACTTTGCGGTATCTGGAGAAATGCAGGTCCGAGCACACTGTTTCTCTTTCCTCTTTTCAAGAGTCAGATTTGGATGTAGCTGATTTGCCTGAAGTTCAAGACGAACAGATTTCCGCAGATTATCTACTTTCGCTTATAGACCGCTTGCCCGAAGGATACAGAAAGGTTTTTCATCTTTCTGTGATTGAAGGCTTGTCGCATAAGGAAGTGGCCGAGATGTTGAATATAGAGCCCCATTCTTCATCTTCACAGCTTGCCCGTGCGAAAGCCATGCTGAGACGCATGTTGGCTGATAGAAGATACCTGGCAGTCGTAATGCTTGCCATTTTTATAGTTTCTGTATACAGGTATACGAAAAGATATTGGGGAACGCGTATCGAAGAGTCTCATGAATTTGCCGGTCAACAGAATTTGGCCGGCCGCGAGGATGATATCTCTGAAAATATCTCAGGCACATTGCATGTTGTGCATGGAGATACACATGCGTCTGATGACGGTAGAATCGTATCTCAGGTTCAGGAACAAATGCCGGCCGTTTATGATTCAGACGTCATACCTTGCGATGATGCTTTGCCTGCTGTAGTGGCTGATTTTAATTATAGCCACCTCAAAAAGCCTCAAATCATGCGCTACGACATAAACACGGATGTACGTCTGCCACAAAGTGAATATATCCATATTGCAGAAGATAAGGCTTCATTTATGGACCGCAGTTTTTGGAAACGTAAATGGAAGATGCTTCTTGCCGGTTCTTCTGGACCTATGCTGGCGCAAAACGTTTACAGACTCGTAAAGACCGGCGCCTCAGATGTTGGTTCTGGCAGTCCGTCTTATCCTGAATATGTAAGTACTTGGGAAGAATACTATCGTTACCTTTCCGAACTTAGCCATGATGACATGCCGGCTGATTCAGCAACGCTTATAAATATTGCAAAGAACAACAGTGGAAAGATAGAGGAGCAGGAAAACCATCAAAAACCTATAACTATAGGCCTTTCATTTACCAAGAGCCTGGGCGAAAGATGGAGTTTTGAGACTGGTCTACAATATACCCTTTTGAGGTCATCATTTGTTATGGGAAGCGGAATGAACAATATCAGTCGTGAACAAAAAGTCCATTATCTGGGAATACCGCTGCGCCTGTCGTATCGTTTTGCTGATTATAAGCGTTTTTCTGCCTATTGCTCTGCGGGTGTAAATATCAATATTCCTATTGGCGGTACGTCTGAGCAGAAGCTACTTACGGATTCAGTTTCTATGGATATAGGCAGTACACGTGTAAAAGCGCCGTTCCAATGGTCGGTAAATGCCGGTGTCGGTCTGCAATACAGATTCACAAAGAACTTTAGTCTGTATGCCGAACCAACAATCAATTATTACATACCTTCCGGCAGTTCTGTGCATACAATCTGGACTGAGCGTCCATTCTCATTCACCGTTCCGTTTGGAATACGTTTCAGTTGGTAACCGATAATCGCTGTTCGCAAGCAGTCTTTGGAGCTTTTATTGAACTATATCAATAGAATCAATAAAAGTTTCAATAAAATGCAAGAACGTCACAAAAACAGAAAGAAGTATTTCAACGAGCTGGCTGAAACATGCAGAAAATATTTCTTGCCATATATAGAAAGATGGCATATTGTAGAACCCGCTACGAATGTCTTGGAAATAGGATGCGGCGAAGGCGGAAATCTACTCCCGTTTTCAGAGCTAGGCTGTAATGTCGTAGGTGTAGATATCGCTTCATGCAGAATAAAGGAAGCTAAGAGCTTTTTCGAGGATAATGGTGCAACTGGACAGTTCATAGCTGAAGATATCTTTAAATTAAGAGATATGGAGCGTAAATTCGATATCATAATCTGCCATGATGTATTTGAGCATATAGACGACAAAAGACATTTCTTACTGAACATAAAGAAGTATTTGTCGGACAACGGCATTGTTTTTATGTCCTTTCCTGCATGGCAGATGCCTTTTGGAGGCCATCAGCAGATTTGTCGGAGCCGGGTGCTGTCTCATTTGCCATTTGTCCACCTATTGCCGTGTGGTCTATATAAATTGCTGATAAACGCGTTTGGAGAAGACTCCGGCTGCATGAATGAGCTTGTTTCAATAAGGAATACCCGTATTACTATAGAACGTTTTGAAAGGTTGTCCCGATTTGCAGAACTGAAGATAAACGACAGGCAGTTGTGGCTTGTAAATCCGCATTATGAAGTGAAGTTTGGCCTTAAGCCCTATAAGATGCCGCAGAGTCTGGCACATTTTCCGTATATAAGAGATTTCTTCAGCACCAGCTGTTTCTATATATTAAGCAAATAGAATAATTATTTAGATATTCAAGCATAGTATAAACAATCTTAGCCCCTGTAAGGCCGTTTTAGATGTATCAGACGATAATTTCTCATGGTTAATAATACTATTTATCAGTACTAATATTATTTCCATTCCGTTCTAACAACGTTTTGCCGTAATCTTAACTCTGATAACGTATGCTTTTAGAACTATTGGCAAATATTGTTGCAACAGATAAAACAGACCCTAAACAACCTTTCCTGCTGTTTAGGGTCAGTCGTAATTTATGTATACACGTTATAGCCAATAAACTCATCTCACAGGAATGGCTTGATATTTTCAAAGTGAGATATAGTCAGGTCTGATATCTGTTATCGTTGTGTGGGGGAGTTTAACAGACTATGTCTGTCGAAGTCTATATTGTGTTTATGATATATTAAATCCCAACGTCTGTTATTGCATATAGCTGATTAAGTAGTGTGTTTGGAATTTAACTAGGCTGACAATATTCAGAAAATTCATCAAGTGTATTTTATAGCAGTTGATGAAGGAACTGCATATAACAAAAAAATGACTTGAATCTCTTCAAGTCATTTTCTGTGGTGCCACCAGGAATCGAACCGGGGACACAAGGATTTTCAGTCCTTTGCTCTA